>Ga0074193_1001586_pt1 | contig 26302 bp, 30 predicted proteins | sample EPASupsiteHSE605_FD_64523 | JGI IMG/M metagenome (GOLD analysis project Ga0074193, IMG submission 64523) | Bioremediated contaminated groundwater from EPA Superfund site, New Mexico - Sample HSE6-05 | ecosystem: Environmental > Aquatic > Deep subsurface > Groundwater > Contaminated ... | reverse complement strand
GTTGAGGAAACGATTAGTCATTTAGTCCATGATGAAATAGAGCGGATTCTATATTATTCCACCCCGATGTTTGCTATTTGTGCTTCTAAGTGAGGGTGGAAACAAGAGATTAGGGAGTCCAAGGGATATCGCTATGTGTACCATTTTCTTAGCATCTCATCAGGGAAATTTTTTTACGGGTCAAATCATTAGTCCAAACGGTGGTTTTGTGATTTGATTTTGAGGAGGGAACTCCATGGTTTTTATTATAAGGAAGGTGGATGGCAGAAGGTCGATACAGAGTAACACTCAAAAATTCAGCAAAGGATATTTATGATGAATCGGAATCGAATCACAGGATATTATCAATAGACTGGAAACAGCGGGAATACTCACTGTATTTATCGATAATCACAGCGAAAGTGTCGAGAATTACAATCAATCCTGAGTTTTTATTCAAGGCTAATCCGGACATTACCATCATATTACCAGCTCCTACTGGCCGAAAAAACTGGAATCTTTCCGTCTGGGTTTTATGTCAAATCAAGCAGAATCTCGGAAGCTGCTGCAAGCCTTTACTAATCGGGCAGGTTGGTCAGAACTCAAAGCAGTTAAGAATCAGCAAGTGTTTGCGATCCATCATGGGGCGATTTTCCCCATCGGGATTGTCACATTCCTGATCGGTGTAATGTTTAGGAGAAGATTTCTTCCTTCAAAAACGTTAAAAACTTGAGATGGTTCAAAGAACATAAAATAAAGGGTTTTGTAGAAAACTGGAGAATAGTAAAATCATGGAAGGGGGCATTCGATGTCTATTTTTGTATCTATGAAAAGAGATGACTGGCTGATTATCAGATTCGATTATACTGAAGACCGGGTGAAAAAGATTAGAAGTATCGCAGGACGGTCTTGGAATCAAAAAGAAAGACATTGGATGCATGAGTCAGTAAAGAATTTCTACGATTTGTTTGCCCAGGAAGAGATTATTACCCATAAAACAGTCAACAATTTAATTTATGACTTTATACCAGAACTTAGTTATCGAGAACATTATAAAAATCTGCTTATAAAAGCAACTGAAGAGCTTAAGCTCAAGGGCTACAGTGAAGAAACACAGAAATCGTATTTAGGACATATTCGAAGGTTTCTTTTGTATTCCAATAAAGATTCGAACTTGTTAAGCAAAGAAGATATCAGAAAGTATTTGATGTATCTACTTGATGAAAAAGAGAAATCTCATTCTTACGCAAACCAAGTCATTAGTGCAATAAGATCTTATTTATTAATATACTTCGAAAAGAAATAGAAATATTCGATAACATACCACGACCTAAAAAGGAGCATAAGCTACCTGACATATTGAGTTCTGAGGAAGTCCAGCGTATTCTTAATTCGGTTAAAAATGTAAAACATCGAATGATATTACTTCTCATCTACTCAGCTGGATTAAGGGTTAGTGAAGTTGTCAGACTTAAACTTAATAATATTGATGAAGATAGGATGCTTATTCACCTTAGACAAGCTAAGGGACATAAAGATAGATTTACAATATTATCTCCTGTGGCTCTAAAGTCATTGAAAGATTACATAAGGATTTACCAAACTAAAGAGTGGTTATTTTCAGGTGAGAAAGAAGAGAATCATTTAACCGAACGAAGTGTTCAGAAAGTCTTCGAAGTAGCTTGTTCTAAGGCTAAGATAACAAAGAAGGTCTCAGTACATTCTTTGAGGCATTCATTTGCAACACACCTCTTAGAGAGGGGAACAGATCTTAGATATATTCAGGAAATTTTAGGACATCAAAATTCTAAAACAACGGAGGTCTATTATGACTAGTAAAATCTTATGGAAAGTAAATGGTGAAAAGTCCCTTTTAAAGAGTTAAGCTGTCACCATTTACTTTCTTTTTCTTTACATAATTAACTGCGGCCTAAGTTGTTGAGCCAGTTCATTAACCCCGCGTCATTATTCCAAGTAGGTACTGTAGCAGGAATAATAGTATTGTTCATTTTTTCAAGTGCCTTGCGCTTAATCTCAGTGCTTGTCTTCGAGTAAACTGCCGTAGTTTTCAGATCAGAATGCCCCAAAAAGTCACGAATATCTATTGGATTGATGTCAGCCTGCGTTAAATGCATTGCTTTTGTATGCCTTAATAAGGATGATTATACATAAAATGGTGAGTGTTTTGCTCCGATGCCAAACTAAATGCCTGAATCTACAGCATTAAATAAAATTACTCGCCATTTTATATCTCTCACCATAATGCCTTATTGTGTGGGGAGTTATAATCTCTGTTTCATCAGTAACAGCATACTTTTTCAAAATATAGGTAATCCCTTGCCGTGTCAGTTTTACTCCCTGTTTGTTGAAGAAAAGTGGATATTTAAGCTTTTCAGGACTCGTCAAATGCTGTTCTTTTATATAGGATGCTAATATTTTGCATGTTTGCTCCATTATAGGTACGTGTCTTGCTTTTCTTCCCTTTCCCATAATAGAAACAACAGCGGGACTTTCCAGCCGTACGTCCCTGACTGTTAGATCTACTAATTCTTGCACTCTTGCGCCTGTATCGTAGAGGGTGCTGAGTAGTGCGAGATCTCTACGACCAGAAGGTTTACTCACATCTGGCATCGAAAGAACTTTTTTCATTGCTCCCTCAGACAAAAAACCGACTACCGGCTTATGAGCCTTTTTCAAGGGTATGGATAAAATCTTCTGGCTATGAAAAAGATACTCCGGCTTTTGGCTCTGAAGATAACGGAAGAATGCATGAACTGCTGCAAGTCGTTGGTTTCTAGTAGGGATGCTATTGCTTCTGGTAATTTCAAGCCATTGTAAAAATTCTTCAATTAACGACTTATCTACCTGCTTTATAGTTACTTTTTCAGGGGAAAGTCCATGCTGATCTCTTATATACTGAAGTAGAAATACAAAGGTATCCCTGTATGATTTTATGGTGTTTGTACTGAGGTTACGCTGTCCAGCAAGGTATCCTGTTAAGAAATCACTAAGATAATAAGAAAAGTCAGTTGGCTTCATTTTCTTCCACCTCCACTTTTGGAAAGATGTGTCCAACAGTAAGTTCCATCTTTCGGGTTATTTCAGGGTATGCCTCTGCTGTAAGCTTTAAATACTTTGCTGTTTCCGAAACTCTGGAATGCCCCATGTATACAGATAGAATAGGTAAGGACGCCCTATGCTCAATCTCCTTTTGTATAAACTGGTAAAGGCTGTGAATGCAAAAAGTATGCCGAAAAAAATCTGAACGTTCGGATTTCCTCAGTTATCCGTACATAAATAAAATCCGAACCTTTCGCTAATAGCGCGGCCAATCCGCTTATTCTTCATACAAAGGTGAGGATTTTATTTTCATACTGTATACTTCCGAAAAAGGAGGTGTACAGATGAATGTACAAAACTTACGGGACAATTATCCCAAACTTATTGTCTACATGGAAGAATCCGGCTATAGCGCCTGCTATACCAAAAGGGTTAGGCGCGAAATAGACCACATTCTTTCTGGAGCGGATTCAAAAAACTGGGCGTCGTACACGGATATTTATCTGGAGTACGCCAAGAAATCAAGTTCCCGGCATTATCTGCGCAACAAACTGACTTACCTCGGCATTATCGAGAGTTTTGACAAGCGCAACCAGTACCCCGACGGGCGGCGTCGGCAAAAGGTTGTTAAGCGCGGCCTGTATCATTTGTTGTCGCCGGAGTTCAAAGCTATGATTGACTGTTACCGGGCATCCGAAAGCAAGCGAGACAAGAAGGCAACCACAATCATAGTCGAGGCGAGTCATGGAGCGAGTTTTTTATACGCTTTGCAGCAGAAAGGCATAAACACAGTTGATGCGATTACAGAAGCGGCTGTATTGTCCGTTTTCATAGGTGAGGACGACATTTTGCGCCGAAGCTGCTCGTACAAAAAGAACATCGCAGCAGTTTTCAAAGCCTGCATAAGAGAGAACCCTGACTGTCCGGAACCGCTCACGAGAATATTGGCCTACCTACCTGAATTACGCGAACGGCGCAAGAACATTCAGTATCTAAAACCGGAGGAAGTGCATCGGATTAAACAAGCTCTCACGAACGGGGATTCGGGGCTTTCGCTCAGGGATAGAGCGGTTGGTTCGCTGGCGCTTTATACCGGGCTGCGATGCTGTGACATTGCCGGACTGACAGTAAATGATATTGATTGGGAGAACGAGTTAATCCGTATTAGGCAGCAGAAGACGGACGCTCCTCTCGAATTGCCGCTTTCCGTTACCCCGTAGGCAACGCCGTCTATGAATATCTTGCATCCGAACGCCTGGAAGCCGAGTGCGAATTCATATTTATCTCGGAAAATCGGCCATATGGACGTTTGATGAACGGAAGTCTCGGCAACATTTCCAATAAGATAATGAAAACCGCAAACATCAGGCAAAGCACTGGTGACCGCAGGGGGTTCCACATTTTCCGCCACCGCGTGGCAACGGAGCTTTTAGGTAGCGGCGTCCCGCAGCCGGTTATCAGCAGGGCGCTTGGCCATACGTCACCCGATTCCCTTGAAGCGTATCTGAGCGCCGACTTTAAGCATCTCAAAGAATGCGCACTCAGTATAGAACGGTTCTCAATGCCTGAGGGGGTGTTTGGGAATGAGTGAGTCTACATCCTTCCTTGCGCCGCTCATGCGGGCGTTTGTTTACTATCGGAAGGCTTCCGGGCGCTGGAATGAAGCCTCTTATGAAGTTAATCTGAGTCTGTTCGACAAGCATTGTGAAAAGTGTTATCCCAATGCTTCCGAACTATCACAAGATATGGTGGATTCGTGGTGCTCCCAGCGCGAAACGGAAACAAACAATTCATGCCGATCCAGAATATATCCTGTGGTCAGCTTCATACGCTATCTGTGCAAACGCGGAATGACAATCGTTGCGGAACCCGCCGTCCCACGAAAAGAGCCGAGAACCTATATCCCACACGCGTTTACGGTAGCGGAACTTAAAAACTTCTTCGCAGCTTGTGACTCAATTCCCACCACGCCGACGACAGAAGAACAGTTGTCGCGCCGGATAACCGTCCCCGTGTTCTTCCGGCTGCTATACAGCAGCGGCATACGCACGAATGAGGCGAGGATGTTAAAGCGGGAAGACGTTGACCTTGACGGCGGCGTTTTGAACATACGCTATTCCAAGGGCCATGCGCAGCACTATGTTGTGCTGCATGATTCTATGCTTTCGTTGATGCGACAGTACGATAGAGTCATTGGCAAAATGTATCCGGGTCGGGTCTACTTCTTTCCCGCCAGAAACAGAAACGGCGGCTTCCACAAAGCATCTTGGGTACAGCGGAATTTTAACGAAATGTGGTGCCAGCATAACAACGGAAACGCCGTCCCATACGAACTCCGGCATAATTACGCCATTGAGAACATCAATGGTTGGACGGATGTAGGTTTCGATTTCAACGCGAAACTGCTTTATCTCAGCAAGAGCATGGGGCATAGCGTTTTGGAAAGCACGAAATATTACTATTCGCTGGTTCCGAGGCTGGCTGAAATAATTGAGGCCCATACCGACGAAGGCACGGTCATCCCGGAGGTGGACTATGAGAGCTACTAACGAGTCCGTCGCGCTGGCGAGGCATATTAACGCTTTTCTGAATGAATATGTCCCCTCCCAAAAAACCAGGAGCGCGCACACATTGAAAGCGTACAGTGATGCGCTCAGTTTGTATATCGGTTTTATTGAAACGGAAAAGGGCATAAACTCAGGCAATCTCAACGGGGATTGCTTTTGCGCCGCGAACGTTGAGGATTGGCTCGTTTGGCTGATGGAAAGCCGTTCGTGCGGCTCTGAAACCTGCAACAACCGACTGGCTTCGCTTAGAGCTTTCCTCAAATACCTTGGCGGTAGGGACGTTTCGTACCTTCACTTGTCGCAGGCCGCGTCACGGATAGAGCGAAAAAAGGTATACGCTAAAAAAGTGACCGGCATGAGTAAAAAAGCAGTAAGCGCCTTGCTCGAAGCCCCGGATTCGTCTACAAAGGCCGGACGCAGGGATATTGCTTTGATGGTCGTTATGTACAGCACCGCCGCCCGGATAGACGAAATATTGTCTATGAAGGTTGAACAACTGCACTTGGATGCGGATAAGCCAAACATCACAGTCATCGGCAAGAGGGGCAAAATCCGAACGCTATATTTGCTGCCCAAAGCCGCTGCTCACCTTCGGGCGTACATCAAGGATTCTCACGAAGCTACACCTAATCCATCATCTTTTGTGTTCTACTCAAGGAACACAGGTCCCACAGGAAAGATGAGTCAGAATGCCGTTAACAAGCAGCTTCGCAAACACGCACAAACGGCACGTGCTGTATGCGGTGAAGTCCCTGCCGACATACATGCCCATCAGCTTCGTCACGCTAAAGCCTCTCACTGGCTGGAGGACGGCATGAACATTGTCCAGATATCCTTCCTGCTTGGTCACGCCCAGCTTCAAACGACGATGATCTATTTGGACATAACCACCGAGCAGGAGGCAAAGGCATTGGCCACGCTCGAAGATGAAAACGATAAATCCGCACCCAAGAAGTGGCGTAGCGCAGATGACAATTTGTCTGTGTACTGCGGTGTCCGAACGATGAAGAAGTAATTATTATCCGAACCTTTCTCTTGGATCTTCCTTTGAATATCGGGTTCTTTGTGAAAGGTTCGGATTTTATTTATGTACGGATAACGAAAATCGTGAAGGCGCGGTCCACCATTTGAACGCCCACCGTGGGAAATACCACATTGCCATAATATCTTTCTAAAGAAGTGGTAAACAGTTCCTTTGCCGTATTTCCCACCTCTAGGGGATTGAAAAAAGTAATCGCCCTCATGGTAGGTCACATGAATCTGTGCTGCATACCTTTTGCAGTATTCATTTAAGCTCTTATCCATCGGGATAACCCTGTCCTTATGGTTTTTGGAGTTGTAAACATAAAGTAGGCCTTCCGATAAGTCAACATCCTTCATTTTTAGGTTCAATGCTTCGGAGATTCTTAGCCCGCAACCATAAAGCATCCGGAAAATGACGGGGTAAAACACGCACGCCTTATCGTTTTTCCTCAAATAAGTTTTATTATCAACACGATTAAAGATTTCAGCAATCTCTTTGTGAGTAAAGATATAGGGTTTAAACTTATTTTGCGTTTTTGTAATTCCAGCACAGTCGCATATATATGCCAGAATACCCTGCTGGTTTAGGAATACAGCTATTTGCTCAGGTATGCTCTGTGTTCTTGTGTCGACTGACTCCAATGGGGCTGCTTTTTCACATACGCCATAACCAGTTCTTTTGAAAGACCGTCGCTACAGTCAAAGCCAAGGCTCAATTCGTCAAACACGTGCATGAGTCTTTCTTCCTCTCCGTATTTCAAACCTAATACTCTTTTTTCAGTTAAATATCTCTCTAGAAGAACTGCAAATGGACCCTGGAACTTTTTAAATGTTGCCATTATAGGATACCTCCACGTTTAATGCACACTGACGTAGCGCAGGGAGGTTTACTCTTAAATAGTTAAGGGTGGCTTCAGGATTACAATGACCAAGGATGTCGGAAATGGTGTTGATTTCAACATTGTTTTTCATTAACTCACTTGCAAGGGAATGCCGAAGAGAATGCATCCCCACACGTGATCTCTTTTCTGTTTTTATACCGGATTTTGAGATAATCCTTGTAATCATGCCATATAAAGTGTTATTACAAGAAAATGGCATGAACGGTGCCAGATGACGAACGAATACATTGGGGCAGTCTGTAACAGGACGGCCATTCTTCAAGTAATCAATAATTGCCCATCCTACATCTTGCAATAAGGGAAGCGTCAGTGGTTCACCCGTTTTATTCTGTGTGAATTCTATCTGATGGGTATTCCAGTTAATGTCATACAATTTTAAATCGCGCACATCACCAATCCGTAGGCCTAGTCGTGCAATGAGTAGAACCATTGCGTAATCGCGCTTCCCATTAGGGTTCCCTCTGTCTACAGCCTTTAAGATTTTCTCGATTTCTTCAGTAGACCAGACCGTTGGCAGGGAGGTACGTGCAAAACTAAACACTTTAGGGAGCGTTTCCGCTAAAGGATGGGATATGTATTCATTAAGATAGAGATATTTGAACAGCCCTCTGAGTAATGAAACTTTCCCTGCAACGCTTAGAGGGGCGTATCCAACTAGGGAAGAAATGAAACCCGATACATGCTCGGCCTTGACGTACCCAAACTGATAAATCGAAACGGTGTCCAGGTATAAGATGAAATCCTTAACTAGAAGTTCGATTTTACGAATATGCCTTTGTGACAGTCCACTGACAACTAACTGGCTAACGTATTTTTCCATTGGTTGCCGAAATGATTCGGGCCAAAGAATTAATTCATTGATTTCTTTTCTGCGAAAAAGAGTTCCGAAGTTATAATAGTCTGCTAAAGTCCGCATAGTGCGAAGATAGTACATCTGTTTCTTTGAATATTGTCCCTTATCGACAAACCTACCAGTAATTTGAAATTTCTCAGTCAGGAAATCCGAGCAGATTTTAGAGGAATAGTTTTCATCTCCTGCAAAACCCTTGAGTTCGTTGAAAATTTGTCTATAACGATACATGCTATCTTGGCTGTAACCGTGCTTCAACAATTCCTTTTCCAACTGATTGCACAAATTGTAGAGCTTCACTTGTTTTTCTTTCAAACTAATCTCTCCTAATTTTTAGTAGCGTTCTAGCCGCATTACCTAGATTAGAAGAAATTATGACAAGTTATACACGGATATATGGTCAGCACATAGTGAAAAATGAAGTGTTTTCCGGTCCAGTCTTCACATAAATACTTCCTTGCGATAATAGACCTTATGACAAGCTTTACATAAGGTCTATACCCATGTTTCTAAGAAGAGCATAGCGAATATCCGAAGTCCTTTAGACTCTTTGGAAATCAATTAGCTTAACCGGTTAATGTAGTAAGAAAGGGAAATTACCCGAAATTACCTTCGGGTATTCCCCTGAATTGTTAGAATATCTGAAATTAATTTCGGTAATCCCATAGTTATCGGACATCTAAGCATAGTGATTATTAGATCTTTATGGTTGCGAACGAAGATGATACATTAGAAGTACCATATCTCAAATAAATCAACAGTATTAGGAGTAGCTATGACGAAAAGAAGACAGCTGAGGTTAAAAGAAGCAAAACTCTGGATCCCTTTGTACATGGGAAAAAACATTGTCGGGGATTATGCGCAACATTTTAGAGTAGATTCACTATGTGCGATAAACGATTTAGAAATTTTAGGTTATCAGGTTGCGCCGGAATATAAAGCAAAACTGAAGAAGAGAAGGGAAGATAGAGAAAGGCTAAGACAAGAACGCAATCAGGCTAAAAAGGAAGAAAACTCGAATGAGCTTTTTGAGTCGGATGATGTATTTTGCTTCATAGCGGGCCACACTTCTGGCGGTGCACCTTATGGAGTAACATGGGAAGAGATGGACTCCAATGAAAATCGGGATGAAAGCTATTTATATGAAGGTCGACTAGAAAATATGGACGTCGATGAGACTGAGGAAGCAGATAGAGATTTTGAAGGTTCTGGATTATTTTTAAAGATTTATGATGAAGAAGATGACATCCTGTTTTAACTATAAGGAAACGGACAGTCTGGGTAGCATTAACCGACGTCCGATAACAGAGGGTTTGCAACATCGGAGAGAATATGAATGTAATAACCCGACGTCGCAAACCCTCGGGACGTTATATAAAATCGCGCGCAGGAAACGTGTCGGATGGATTAAGCATGAATAATGGAGGAATATCAAATGGGTGCTTGGGGAACTGGTATATCATCAAACGACGAGTACATGGATATTTATGCAGAGATAATGGATGAGTACAATAAAGGTACTTCAATTCAAACTGCACTAGATAATATTGTAAAGAAGTACGAAGCTGAATTTATAGACGATTGCAGTTCTCTACATAACCTTTATTTTGCTGCAGCTTTTGCAGGATGGGAATGCGGTTTTGTTAATGAAGAAATTAATAACAATGTCAAGGAAATAGTTATAAGCGGCAGTGATATTAAATGTTGGCGTGAGCTTCAAGCCTCACCGTCAGATTTAAAAAAACGGGAAAAGGTTCTAAACAAATTCTTAGCTAAAATATCAACTCCTAAGGCTAATCCAAAGAAACCAAAGGTAATAAAATATAAACCTGCCCTGTTTGAAAAAGGGGATATGCTAACAATTCAACTCGAAGATGGAAATTATTCCGGTGCCGTAGTATTAGAAAATCTTAAAGAAAGTGATGAATTTGGTATTAACTTAATTGTGAAAGCTTATTTAAGTAAACCGACGAAAGCAACAGTCGAAGAAACATTAAATGCAAAGATATATGACTACGCATGGTATTTGGGCGTACATTACAAAAAGTATATAAAACAAATTGAGAAGATTGGGACGATCGATATTAAGCATAAATATACTTCTGGTGGGGCAGGTAGCAGTTATTCTGGATGGGGTACTTTTGTCTCTTCAAATAAAGAAAACTATTATTGCATCAAAGAGAATGAGGATATAAGTAATATTTCTGCTTTTATAAATTTATCTCCTAATGAAATTGCAAAAAGGCAGCTAGAAAGCGTTAAGCGGTCCTTTAGTAAAGATAGATGATGAAAGAATATTGTTTGAAGGGCCGACGTTCTGTCTGGCTTCGCGGGGCGCGCGACTTTACATAACAGAGGGTTTAGCGACATCGGAGAGAATATGAATGTAATAACCCGACGTCGCAAACCCTCGGGACGTTATCCGAAACCGTACGCAAAGGCCGCGCGTCCATGCACGGATTAGGGATGGAGAATTCTACTTAAGGAGAATTTGTGCTATGAAGAGCAAAAGAATATTACTGATTTTAGTTGTCATTAGCGGATTGATTTTTTTTAGTATGTATACATATTCCGTTTCAGTAAAGAAAGGTATTGAGGTTCCTTATGAAACTCCAGAAGTTTTTAGAGATGCTAATTTGGGAGCTGAGTTGCCATTCATAGCATATGAATCTAAGCACCAACTCATTTTCTATAATTATTGGGGGATTTTTGTATATGACCTTGACAATGAAGAAATGCTTCGATCAGTTATACCAGGAGGGTCACAGTTTTACCATAATACTAGATATGATGAATCTACTATAGTTAGTTTTAATATCGATGAGAATGCTATTATTATTTATAAAGTTGGAAACCAAGCATTTCAATATTTCTATGTATACGACATCAATAATGACAAGCTTTACAAATACCCCATAGACAAATTGAAGAAAGATCCAGGTGAACCGATAGTAACTGGACGAATGGATACAAGTGATTGGAGTGCATGGAATTTAATATACACCTCAAATTTAACAGGGAAAATGTATTACCCATTTAGAAGTATCGCTAAATGATTTTAATTAGTGCTTAAAGATACGGAGGTTCAAGGGGCCGCCGTCCATGGCGGCCTCTGAATTTTGGGGCGTACGGCATCGGATAACAGAGGGTTTGCGACATCGGAGAGAATATGAATGAAGTAACCCGACGTCGCAAACCCTCGGGACGTTACACGAAATCAGGTGCAGGAGGACGCGCATCCATGCGCTAAATATTTGGAGTGGGGTTTACAAGGGGATTCTGTGATTGTAAGTAACATGGTATAATGGGATTATATTGAAACAATGAGGCGGTGTATTTAATGAAATGGGAGGAAGTTAGAAAAATATATCCTGATAGATTTGTAAAAGTTCAGATACTAAAGTCTCATATTGAAAATAATGTAAGATATATTGATGATATGGCTGTTGTGCAGGCTTTTGATGATGAGAGGGAAGCAACAAGAGAGTTAGTACGGACAAAAGACGATGTCCTAGTTTATCACACTGGAAAAGAAAAGCTTGAAGTACAGATTAAGCAAATATTTGGATTTAGAGGAGCAATCTAATGAATATGAAGTTTCAGGATGGGCTTTTGTTTACCTCTATACAAATATCTTTTCACGGAAATACAAAAGTAATCGAAAATATTGTGATTGATACCGGAGCTGCTGAAACAATAATTTCACCGGACGTAGTTGAAGATATTGGGATTTTTGCTGAATTAGAAGACAGCGTGAATTCATTCTATGGTGTTGGAGGAAGTTTACATAACTTTTTCTCTAAAAATGTAGTGAAAGTCAAGTTGGGCGAAGCCAATTTAGAAGAAGTTAAAATGGATTTTGGAGTTATTGACCCACAAGGCTATATTAATGGGCTCTTAGGGCTGGATTTGCTAATGAAGTTAGGTGCTGTAATAGATTTAAAGAAATTATCGTTAACTTTAGATGCATAGTTAAGGATTATCTGGGGAGCCGCCGTCCATGGCGGCTTCTGGCTTGCGGGGCACCTGACTCCGTGTAACAGAGGGTTTGCGACATCGGAGAAAATATGAATGTAGTAACCCGACGTCGCAAACCCTCGGGACGTTATCGGACATGCTAAGAATTTGTATTTTGAAGTATTATATATTAAGTAACTTAAAGAGGTGTGCTATGTTAAACAATATGGAAATCCCAACCTTAATTCCCCACCGATATCCGTTTTTATTAGTGGACAAAATTTTGGAGCTGGACCCAGGAAAAAAGGCTGTGGGTATTAAAAACGTAACAGCCAATGAACCACATTTCCAAGGCCATTTTCCCGAGTATGCGATTATGCCTGGAGTACTGATTGTCGAGGCTCTTGCACAAACGGTAGGTATAGCTGTTGCAGTAAATGAGAAAAGAGAGAGCAAACTAGGTGTATTATCTGGAATAGAGAGAATGAAGTTCAAAAGGAAAGTGGTTCCAGGGGACACATTAAAGCTTGAAGCTGAAATACTTGTTACAAAGCTAGGTTTGATAAAAGCAAAGGTGACAGCAAGTGTGGATGGGCAGATTGCTGCCGAGGGAGAAATTAAAATTATGATGACTGACCTGAATAGAAAATAGTCATTATCGTATCAAAAATGACCAAACCTATTTAAAATCAGGAAATATGGTGGAAAACCTAAAACCATGGCATGTGAAAGTGTGTCTTATTAGGTTGACTTGCTTGGGCTAAACTTAACCGCACATCCGATAACAGAGGGTTTGCGACATCGGAGAGAATATGAATGTAGTAACCCGACGTCGCAAACCCTCGGGACGTTAGACGCCATAGCTGAGCATGAAATTAGTATCTGTAAGAAAAGCATACGGGAAGGGAGAAATGGGATTGACCAAGGGGTCTCGTTATCCGATATTAAGTGCTCGAACATTGACTTTACTTTCTGTCACCACGGTGTTGGTGGTGTCTATTTTGTTTCTGATTTTTGGACATAAGTCATTTTTTACAGAGTTGGAAAGGTCAGTCGGAGTTATCTCACTTTGCTTATTACTTTTCCTCTCAATTGGACTTTATAAAGGGGTTAGACTAAAGAATGAGCCAATTGTAACCGGAAAATGGAAGCCATTGAAGGGTTCAAACACTATTGACCTTCTAAGTTCTGCCCCTGATTTACCCTTACCGTGGGAATTTGCGACGGAAGGATTGGGAGGTATCATCTTAGCAATTATTGCTTGGATTGCATTCACTATAGTTGCATTCGTTCTACTGTACCTTTTGGCAAATGTTCTATGGGGACTAATTTTTGTTCTTGCGATAGTTGTATATTGGATTTTCTACCGTGCACTAAGACAGGTATTTATCAAATCGCGACGTTGTAAAGGTAAAGTAGTTTTAAGCGCAGGATATGGTTTACTATTTACTATTTTGTATACCGGGTGGATATACTTTGCGTTGTTAGCTTATAAGGTCTGGTTTCGTTAGGGTAATAACCAGCTACGGCGTCTAACAGAGGGTTTGCAACATCGGAGAGAGATATGAATGTAATAACCCGACGTCGCAAACCCTCGGGAAGTTATACAACAGGGGTAGGAGGAATGATATATGAAAGAACAGATATGGAAGTCATCGTCATTAGTCAAGAAATATTTATCTGGAGTTCGTGGTGCTATACCCTTGGCCAGCGAGCAATTGGATATTATGATGAGACTAATTTCAAAAGTCGAAGAGCCAATAGGGACTTTTCTAGATGTTGGGTGCGGTGATGGAATTTTAGCTGCTACTATTCTGGAACGTTATCCAGCTATTAAAGGAGTTTGTTTAGATTTTTCGGAGCCGATGCTAAATGCGGCTAAAGAAAAGCTAAGTGATTTTTCCCATAACATCGAGTTTATTCTACTTGACTATGGTGACCACAACTGGATTGAGGGTCTAGAATCAACAAAGACCTTCGACTTGATTGTATCGGGCTTCTCTATTCACCATCAGATTGATGAACGGAAGAAAGAACTTTATCAAGACTTTTTTAGCCTACTGACACCAGGAGGCTTGTTTTTGAATAATGAACACGTCTCATCCTCAACAACATGGATTGAATCAATATGTGACGACATGTTCATTGATAATTTATATGAAATGCGCCCAACTTTTGAATTAGAAAAAACTCGTGAACAAGTAGCAAAAGATTACTATTATCGTCCGGATAAGGACGCAAATATTTTGGCTCCGGTTGAAGAACAATGCGATTGGCTAAGGAGAATTGGCTTCAAAGATGTTGACTGTTACTTTAAGGTGTTTGAACTCGCCGTTTTTGGTGGTCGGAAGCCGCTGTCATTCTTTGGGGCTACCCCCGTCGTATAACAACGTGTTTGCGGACATCTGAGAGAATATGAATGTAATAACCAGACGTCGCAAACACGCGGGACGTTATCGGAAAGACTGTGCCCTGTTATAGCCGTTCGCCATCCTTGGCTCACTAAGTGGGACTTTGCAAGTTAGAAAATTTGATTCAATTATCATTTCATGGAGGTAATCTATTTGGATAATGATAGCAAAATCATTGACATAAATAGTCGAAGAAAAAAACTTGATGATGATACTGATATGGATGGATTTGAAGATTGGGAAGATGACTATAGACTCATCAGCAAAGGGGATTACAAAGGATTAAAAAGGCTAAGACAAGAAGTTGCGAAGAGTCACCCTGCGGATATTTATGCACAATGGCGTCTGGGAGAGGCATATATTTTATGTAAAGAGTACGAAAAAGCAATTGATTATCTCACACCATTGTATAGAAAAAATCCGGATTTTGCTGATATAGAATATTCAATTTTAGATGCCTTGTTTGCATTAGGGAAAAGTGAAAGAGACTTTAAATGGGTTTCGGTTCCAGAAGTTAAAAGATTGAACAATGAAATTTCGGATTTTTGTTACGATTATCTAAAAGGTAAAAGGAAAGAAAGAAGTTTAGACGATGTTTATTGTCAATTAATTGTTGAGGGATATCTAACCTTTAATGAAGAAGAATTGTTGAATCATTTGATTAAAGATGGAAGGTTTGAATTCCAAAATGATGACTGTGTACATAGTACTTTACTAAAAGTTCAAAAGAAAAAGAAAAGTAAATTGAAATTGTGAAAGATAGGCTTCGGAGAGGACGCTCCGCCTTCCATGGCTCCGCTGGGCACAGTCCATCCGATAACAGCGTGTTCCCAAAATCTAAGATAATATGAATGTAGTAACCAGACTTCGGGAATACGCGGAACGTTATATGTCATTACGCTATCGGAGTTGAATTTGAAGGAGGTGTGATTTTGGGAGCTAAGCTCTTATCTCGTAGATCATTTATCATAGGTGGGATTGCAACATTATCATATCTATATTTCGATCTCCATTCGATTGCAGTAAAACGATATACCATTGCGATTTCTGAATTGCCAATTGAATTTCAGGGATTCACTATTCTCCATTTGACTGATTTACATAGCAAGGAATACGGAGATGGGCAAAGGAATTTAATTGAGTTGATTAACCGACAGCATTTTGATGCAGTTGCAATAACAGGCGATTTAGTTGATAAGAGTAACCCTTGTATGGAACCAGCAATATCCTTAGTGAAAGGGTTGAAATCTAAACCTGTATTTTTTGTCCCTGGAAATCATGAGTGGTGGACAAATTACCAAATCAAATCTCCATTGGAAGACCAGGGGGTACATATACTGGAAAATAAGTATTTCAAATATATCATAGGCAATTCTCATATTTGGATAATGGGTGTCGACGACCCCTATCTAGGAAGAGATCAGTTAGATAGGGCACTTGCAGGTGTCTCGGATTCCGAACCAAAGGTTTTATTAGCACATGCTCCTAACATATTTTCTAAAGCCATTAAAGGAAATATCGATTTAGTTTTAGCGGGACATACGCATGGTGGACAAGTCAGGCTTCCATTGGTTGGTGCAGTGGTAGCACCAGGGCAAGGACTTTTCCCTGAGTTTGATTACGGCCAATTTACTGCCAGTTCTACGAATATGATTATAAATGGTGGTTTAGGAGAGAGCGTATTACCAATAAGGTTTTACAATAGACCGGAAATTGTACTGATTACATTAGAATCCTCTGGGTAGCATTTGGGGAGGCGCAACGACATATAACAAGGTGTTCCCGTAACTTAGCCAATATGAATGTAGTATGGCGCTACGGGAACACCCAGAACGTTAGATGAAATCGACCTAAGGGGGTATTCCTTTGAAGAAAATTTTAATTCAAGATGGGTTAATTCTGTCAATGGCTACAAATGAACCGACTCCTTTTTCGAAAAACATTTTGATTGAAGGCAATCGAATAGTCCAAATAGGAGATGTTTCTTGTACAGATGATACATTGGTAGTCAATGCATCTGGTAAAGTAGTTATGCCAGGATTAATAAACTGCCATAATCATGCTTATTTGTCGTTGTTAAGGGGCTATTGTGATGACCTTCGTTTATTTGAGTGGTTAAGCGAGAAAATGTGGCCTGCTGAAGCTAAAATGAACGGCGAAGACGTCTATTGGGGTACAATGTTGGGTTCAGCCGAAATGATTAAGTCAGGGACTACAACCTTTGCTGATATGTCATTTTTTATGGATGAAGTTGCGAGCGCTGTTAAAGATTCAGGAATCAGAGCTGCATTATGTCAGGGTTTACTTTTCCACGACGACAACGTCGACAGGCGTATTGATTCAACATATAAGTTATTTTCCCGTTGGAGAGGTAAGGCAGGCGGAAGAATCACGACGATGGTTGGCCCCCATGCACCTCAAACTTGCCCGCCTGATAAGATAAAACTTGCTATGGAAGTGGCTAAAGAACTAGGTAGTACAATTCATATTCATTTAGCGGAAACTACTGAGGAAGTTGAACAGATAGCTTCACAGTATGGTAAGTCACCTACCAAGTATTTGGCTGATTTAGGTTTATTTGATACTTTTCATGTACTTTTAGCGCATGCAGTTCATCTTTCTCAGGATGATATTCGAATCCTTCGTAATCTCAAGGGTGGCATTTCCCATAATCCTGTAAGTAATCAAAAATTGGGATGTGGAGTTGCACCGGTTTTTGAATTAGCCAAGGAAGGAATAAATGTAGCTTTAGGAACGGATGGTGCCGCTAGCGCATTGACATTGGATATGTTTGAGGAGATGAAAGCGGCAGCTTGGTTGCAGAAAAACCACCGCTTTGATCCTACTGCAATAAACGCTTATCAAATATTGAGAATGGCAACAATCAATGGAGCCAAGGCACTTGGACTTGCGGATGAAATCGGCACGATTGAGGTTGATAAAAAAGCAGATTTAATTCTAGTTGATATTGAAAAACCTCATTTATACCCACATCATGACATTTGTGCTTTATTGGCTTATTCGGCAAATGGTGCTGATGTTGATACAACGATTATAGATGGTGAATTAGTTATGCAGAATCGACACCTATTAACAATTGATGAAAAATTGGTTCTCCATGAGGCAAAAAGATGTTCTGGCCGCATTACAGGCTAGGTCGACATCATCTAACAGCGTATTCCCAAAATCTGAGAGAATATGAAAGTAGTAACCAGACTTCGGGAATACTCGGGAAGTTAGGCGACAGACCATGCAGGGAGCCGGGCATCCTTGCCCGGATACGAAAGGGATCGATATTGGAGTTTTAATGAATAAGCACATTTGTAGAAAAATACGCTGTTATAATAAGTCAATTGGCATTGGACAAGATTCTATGTGTAAGTTTAGAGATGAGGGGTTAACTTGAGAAAAACTTTAGTAATCCTTGGACTTATAAGTTTATTTGTTTTTACTTTGATGAGATTTGGTATTGAAAACGTTCCTATTAACACTAATAATTCATCACAACCTAAACAAGTAATAGAAAACTACTTTAAATTCTACAATGAGAAAAATAGGCAGGGTTTGTTAACTACATTAACTAAATGGCATGACCAATCTAATGTGGATTTTGGTTTCGATAATCTAATATTTATAAAGCTCGTGAGTATTGGAAATGACGATATGACCACAGTTAATGCTTATTTGGGGTGTGGTCGTGGGGCAGTTAACGGAGTTAAACCGAACAATGTTGTGGCGTATAAAGTCACTTATATATCTCTATATAGCAAATGGGCTTCACCATGGCCAAGTGGAATCCAAACTGAAGGTTTTACTTTGATTAGAGAAAGTGATAATGCACCGTGGTTAATAGATGACATTGGTCAAGGTTAAGGAATAAGCACATTATGTCACACTCTTTGTATTCTGTGCATCACTATAGTGCGAGGGGACGTTTAAGGGACTCCCGTCCATGGTCGTCTCTGAATTTGGGGGCATGGCCCGACGCCTAACAGCGTGTTACCAAAATCTGAGAGGATATGAACGTTGTAACCAGACTTCGGTAACACGCAGACCGTTATCGGAAAGATGAGGCGAGGCCGGCGCGTCGTACGACGAATTTTGTAAGGGATACTTTGGAGCCAACATATATTCTGCTATTACATCATTTGCTATATTAAAAAAAGCTGGAGAACAGGGTATCGATTGGGAGAGTATAAAGTTTTCTGTAGGAGGTAGGATTTTGTGAATAGGTTAAGATTTATCGCAATGATCATATTCGTGATTTCAATTCCTTTTATTTTAAAAGCACTAGATCTTTATAATAGATTCTATAATGAGGTTAGGGATGGAGATGGGATAGGCCTGTACTTTTTTGGTATTGAAATCAATGATAAGCTTCCTTATGGGCAAATACCATTCTATCTCTGGAGTTTCTTTGCAATTGGGATATTATTGATGGTATTTGCTGTTATTTTATTCATTAGAGCGAAAAGGCGTAAAGAGTATTGATATTTTCTAAGACCACATAAAACATCAAAAGTGAGGTTCTTGGTTATTGAGTGAAGAGGATTTAGGGTGCGATGTCCTATTGCACTCTGGCTGGCTTCGGGGGGCCTCATCCATCCGATAACAGAGGGTTTGCAACATCGGAGAGAATATGAATGTAGTAACCCGACGTCGCAAACCCTCGGGACGTTATCTGCAATGGGCTATATCGGAGTGGAGGTATGGGGTTGAAAAGGAAAAAGGGGATTATTGTCGCTGGTTTAATTTTGGTGGTTGCGGTTTTTGCTACATTACTTCCTACCATTGTAAATCACTCAGAAAAAGACCTAATCAGAAAGACAATGGAAATCGCATTGATAAAACAGGAGATGCCTGATTATGAGATGATAATGGATAAAGAGGGTATTATCTTATCGACAGAGAACATCGATCCGAAAATAATTCCGACATTACCTGGTGTAAATTTGATTATGCTGTCCCCTGATGAGATACAGGAAAAAGCAAATAAGGAAGGGGATTTTTTATATCTACGCTTCAAGAAGGTAGAAATAGGAATATTTAAATCATCGGTGTCCCTAGATAACGTTTGGATTCGCTCAAAAGACTCAGACAAAGTTTATTTAAGTGGTGGAGGATTTACTTTGAGTTTTTATAATGTACTTGGCAGGTGGATTGAAAGTCCGATTAGATAGAGCTGGATCTCTTAAGCTGGCCCACAGCAGATAACAGCGTATTCCCAAAATCTGAGAGGATATAAGGTAGTAACCAGACTTCGGGAATACGCGGGACGTTCTACGACATATCGTGCAAAGGACGCGCCATCCTTGGCGCGGACGAAAAGAATCTGTTGTAATCCTTCGCAATAGTAGGATAAGAACTAATAGTAATTTTGCTTGAAATGAGGTGGTATAGCTTATGTGGCCGATGTACCCATACCGTAGATTGGCTGTTTGGGAAATATGCATAGTAATATTGGCTTTTGTGATGATGGGTTTTCAAATATACCATGGTTCCCTTGAACCACGAAATATTGCTCCTCAAGATCTCTCGCCTACTCAGATAGAGGAAGAACTGAGGGTTGAATTCAATAAGATAGCCCCCTTACCAGGTGCAACAGTCGTTGGGACTTCACATGGTAATAAATATGAAATGGCATGGGTAGATAGTCGTTATAACAGTACTTTAACCATGACTGAAATCTATCAATGGTATAACGAACAATTCGTTAAGAATGGGTGGCAATTTTACAAGGAAAAGTCCGTTACCGACTGGGGAAAGGATTACGGAGATAAGCAATTTATCTATAAAAAAGGATATTATGACGCGGTTTTAGATTATACTGCTCCGGATCCAAATTTACACCAAACATTTGTCGTTTACACTTGTTGGGGATTCCATTCTGATTGACATAACCTTTAGTAAGTAAATTACATAATCTTTTTATTTCACACATTAGAGTCATTGCTGGTGAAATTTAAGGCAGCGCCGTCCATGGCGCTGTCTGAGTATGGGGGCACGATACGTCGTAGAACAGCGTATTCCCAAAATCTGAGAGGATATGAAAGCAGTAACCAGACTTCGGGAATACGCGGAACGTTAGGCGACATGCCTTCGAGTAGTCTTTGTAGATAGGGGGTAATTTTCAAGATGGCTTTAATACATGAGTTTATCTTGGTGCCAAAGAGTGATTATACTCATGATTATTATCTAAAGATTGAAAGGAATAATTATGGTGAAATTGATGTCCATAAGACAGGAATTTTGGAATTAGTAATATTTCCAGATGAGTTAATTCTTTATATTAATGATTCATTACAGTGGATCCCAACTATTAATCCTGCGACCTCGAAAAAAGGATTTGGTTTAAATTATTGTGGTGTAACCACAATAGATAAGGATGGCTCAAGTATTGCGGAAAGCGTATTTTTGTCATGGGCAAATCTATTTTCAAATGCCCCAAATGACTTAAAGCTAACTGGTTCATGGACATGGTCAGGGACAAATGAGAATGTGGGCGAATATGAAAAACTGGTCTATGAGAAAGACGCGATAGTATCATGTTTTAGTAAATTGGCATCTTATTGTAATATGGTTACAACTAGGTTGTACTATATAGTCCACTTGGGAATTTGATACAGAAGAGGACGGGCACGTCGCCTAACTCTTATTCCCAACACTTGGCTAAGATGCATGTGGTTGGGACGCGTCGGGAATACGCGAATCGTTACCCGAAATATCCGTATCCGCGTATTCCTTTTCAGTCTCTAAAATATCCGTATTAATGCTAGTCTTAGTAGTTTCATATTTGAATGCTAGATGAATGTTTCGTAAAGGAACGAACGGGGGAATAAGAAAAGGCCCCCAAATCGAAGGTCTTAACAAAGGTTAAAGGGAGCCCACTCGTGACTCCCATTTTTGAATAAAAGTATAATTTGCCCACCCGTGACAAATCTTTTTGTAATTAATATATATCATGTCTATGACTATATGTCAATTAATGTTACTAATTCTCTCGTTTTGAATTTATAAGTTCATCAATCTGACGCTGAAGATTTTCTCTTTGTCCAATAAGTTTTCCGATATAAATATCCTTATCCTTTATTATATTTTCATATGTTACCCAATTTTTCCAGATATCCAAAGACTTAGCCATGGCAATATCAACTAGCTTCATTTCTGATGTTGTTAAAGTAGCTATATAGTCCCCGAGTCTAGCCTTGCTAACGGCAACAATATTTCCCAATAAAATATTTCCGTCTAAAAGTATACTGCCATCTTGATTGTATCGAGTATTTATAGGAACTACTACACCTAATGTCGATGAAGTATGAGTAATAGGTGCAACAATTGTATTAGGTGACTTCATATTTCCTTCAAATCCTTGAAGAACAACACAAGGCCGTTCTTTTTCTTCTTCACTTCCAATGCCCCGACCAAAATAACATCGATAAACATTCCCTCTATTTACTTTCCGTCTCGCAGCGTTATCGGATTGATGGTCAAGAAATATTTTTGTCTTCAACCAATCTAAATAGAGTTGTACTCTATCGAGTTTAACTTCCACGAAATCTCCTCCATTTCTATCCAAGAATCTTCGACAGAAATAGAGGATAATCCTTCACAATATGGAATTATTATTTATTGTTACTTAAAAATGGACATAGGTAAGGTAGTGTTTGTGGTCTATTTCGAAAGCATTCCTCACAAGACGGATACTTCGGGTAACAGCGAATTTGCGGAAATTCTGAGATATATGAATGAAGTATACAGAACTTCGCAAATTCACGGGACGTTACCCGAAATGTCCTATCCAACATTCTAATCCTGTCTTGATATCCGAAATCTTTGTAGTTTCGGAAAGTACGTTTTTAAATGTGAAATAAATATCTTGATTTTGTATGTGAAATGAATGCTTCGGAAGGAACTGAGGAATGAGAAAAGACCCCCGATTTGGTGGTCTTCTTAGTGAAAAGGTTTAGGCGAGGTGGTATTCTCGCATCTCCCAATTAAAACGGGTGGCGGTTACCTGTTCCGCCCTCAGAAACCTTTTCTTTATAAGCATATTCATCTTTGTCTAGATTATACATTATGCTCTATGAGTTTTCAAGGGGAATCTATTTACTAATTGATATAAAAAGGGTAAATTTAAACTAGGAATTTTTTCAAGGACGGATAAATAATAACATGAACAAACCAATAATACTTGGGAATATACAATATCTTACAATAAAGCTATTGAACCTTAATAACATACCAAAAAATAGTTAGATTTTTTTAAGTGAACCAGATCATGTTCATATGAAAAATGACCACCCAAGTGATTATGAAAGATATTTCCATAATATAACTGACATATTACATAAGGAGTGATAGGACTAGGAATGGTGTCTCCACTTATAACGGGTGCGCCACTTGGAGCCGCAATAGGGATTTCATTAGGAGCATCACCAGGACGACTCATTTTTTGGATGAGTATTGGGATTGTGTTTTGGACAATTCTGCTAACAATTCTTAGTACTTTAGGATTTGCAGGATTCCAGATGCTTAAAGAATAAAGTACAATTAATTCAATCCAGATTATGATTATGGTATTTGAAATTTTTGAATATGATTTCTGTCTGAGTCAGAGGGCACAATACGTCGTAGAACCCGCGTATTCCCAAGAGGATATGAAGGTAGTATACAGACTTTAGGAATACGCGGGACCTTCAATGACATCACTTCTATATTCCTAAATAATTCAAGCATGATAATGTTCTTGCTATTGCTACTTGGGGTTGTTTCATTAATAATAAGCGGTATATTGTCTGGGACATTTATAAGTGGAGATAGAATCAGAGCAAATTATTCGGAACCCAAGGAGTTTAGTGAGCGAAGCAGAATTGGTTCTATGTTTTTCTTGTTTGGTATTCCGTGTTTATTGGTAGGAATAGCTATTAATTATTTTAAATTTGCACTTATCCCTAATTTAGTAAGGTGTGTTTATGAATTGTACAAGATCAGCTGAAGTCTGGGGTCTAATGTTAGGTGCTGAAAACCATTGTAAGGGAGATTGTATATGAAATGGAATGAGCAATTCAACATTAACCGGGAGCCGTCTTATGAAGACATTAAACAATATATTGGGGAAGGAGAACCGATCTGGTCGGAACTTCTTTCAAATATTGAAAAAGCATATCAGGTTAAACCAAAAATGACTTACAGTAAATGTTCAGCACAGCCAGGTTGGAATCTGAAATATCAAAAGAGTGGTAAGTCACTATGTACGCTTTATCCAATGGATGGATTTTTTATTGGCTTAGTTGTGGTAGGGGCAAAAGAGGTAGAACAAGTAGAAATGGAGTTAGGAACATTTACTCCATATGTGCAAGGATTATATCGTAAGACATCTTTTTCCTGTGGAGGACGTTGGCTAATGATAGAAGTAAAAGACAAGTCTGTGATCAATGATATACAGAGCCTAATAGCAATAAGAGTAAAGCCCAAGAGATAAAGTCATAAGAATGATTATGTTGGAGGAAAGTAATTGAAAGGATTATTAAATAAAACACTGATAATAATGTTAACTACAATGATTTTCTTATCATTGTCTGCTTGCAGCAAAGAGAATAATGAACCGAATGTAGATATAACAGCTGAATAAGAGGTCAAGAGAATTAGTGGATAGCTATGATGCAATAGTGATCGAAGACTTGAATATGAAAGCAATGAGCCAATGTCTGAATTTCGGAAAATCAGTAAGAGATAATGCTTGGGGAATGTTCACGACATTCCTAAAATACAAGCTAGAGAATGAAGGAAAATTATTAGTCAAAGTTGATAAATGGTTTCCTTCCGAATTATAATAGAGATCTTGAAACAAGCCGTGACAGTATATAGTCTCAGGGTTCTTCATCGTAGGGAAGTCTATGAAAGATAATGATAGTTGCCATCATAAATGGGGATTTCCTCGTACATTCATTCTTAATGTAGCATATATCGATAAATCTATTGACTAACAAAGAGAATGTATGGTATATATACTCGTAAGGAAAGTCATGAAGACTTTTGTGAGGATTTCTTGTCTATATTTATTTTTGGGATGGACCCAAAAAAGTTGCTATTTAAGCGCTTTTTTGGGTTTTGTTTTGTACTATCAGAAAGTATAAGTTTCGGGTAAGCATAAGTGCAACTAAGGCCGCCGCCTTCGCGCCAGCCAAGTTTTCTTTATCTGGGGGTAACATAGCTGTTTTCAGCGGATCTTGTATGTTGAATTTCCTAGGCAGAGTTCAGCATACTCTGATACTTCTCCTTCTCCTTCTACTTTTTGCCGCCAATATCGCTATTGGTGGCACCTTTTGAAAGCAAGGCCCTGAAGGTCTTGAAAAACCATGGAGGTTTGGCTCGTTTGAGTCGACTTCGTGGTTTTCTTATTTTTAAAAGGAAGGTAGATAGTAAAGAGTTGATACGAAGTAACACCCAAAAATTCAACAAAAGGGGCTATGAACAATGAATTGGAATCGTTTATTTCTACGGCGATGTGCACTGGTATTAATGTTTATGTTGGCTATCACCGCACTAACAGGGTGCTCGCAGCAAACTGCAACCAAAAACGACGAACAGATACAGGTAACCGATCTGGCCGGTCGGGAAGTAAAAATCAAAGCTCCGGTAAATAAAGTCGCCCTGCAGTGGAGCGGCAGCGGCGGCGGCTTTATTACCATGCTGGTTCTAGAGGGCAAAAACGTTCACCAAAAGATTGCGGGCTGGGACTGCGGATTACAAAACTATCGCTTTGATATGTGGGAAGAGAGGTTATTGTTTGGACATTGCGTCTGCCGACGGCCTTGATGGCTATTGTCGTAGGCGCGACCCTGGGCATCGCCGGAGCCGAGATGCAGACCATTCTGGATAATCCGCTGGCCAGTCCCTATACCCTGGGTATTTCGTCGGGTGCGGGCTTTGGGGCGGCCCTGGCCATGGTCATTGGGGGTGGTAAACTTCCAATACCTGAGGCTTATCTGGTCCCTGGCAGTGCTTTCGGTTTTGCGCTCTTAACCTGTCTGCTAATTTACTTTATTGGCCGAGCCAGAGCGATGACAGCTGAAACCATGGTCTTGGCCGGGATTGGGCTGATGTTTCTCTTTCATGCCTTGTTGGCTTTGCTCCAATACATGGCCTCTCCCGAAGACCTGCAGGCCATTGTATTTTGGCTCTTTGGCAGCTTGATGAAGGCGACCTGGGCCAAGGTGGGATTAGTTGCGGCAGTCCTTCTGCTGGCCATTCCCATGATTGTCAAAGATGCTTGGAAGCTCACTGCCCTGAAGTTGGGGGATGAGAAAGCTAAAAGTCTGGGGATAAATGTTGAAAGGCTGAGGCTGAAAACCTTTGTACTTATTTCACTATTGACGGCGTCGGCAGTATGTTTCGTAGGTACAATCGGGTTTATTGGTTTGGTGGGGCCTCATATCGCCAGAATGCTGGTGGGGGAGGATCAGAGATTCTTTTTGCCCCTGTCTGCTCTGGGCGGAGCCTTACTGCTGTCGGTTGCTTCAATTGGCAGTAAGCTGATTATTCCAGGGGCGA
>Ga0074193_1001583_pt1 | contig 26373 bp, 17 predicted proteins | sample EPASupsiteHSE605_FD_64523 | JGI IMG/M metagenome (GOLD analysis project Ga0074193, IMG submission 64523) | Bioremediated contaminated groundwater from EPA Superfund site, New Mexico - Sample HSE6-05 | ecosystem: Environmental > Aquatic > Deep subsurface > Groundwater > Contaminated ... | reverse complement strand
CGTCTGTCATAATAAAGACGATATTCAATGGTTTGTCGTCTGCTGCTTTTTGTTTTGCCTGGCAAGAGGAGGCTGTTGCCGCAAGGGCTGTAACTCCGGCCAGAAATACTGCTTGTCTTTTTTCCATGTATAGAACTATTTTTGTGTTTTTCTGCCCACAAAGTTATTGTATAAATATTAAATCCAGCCAGATTGTTTTTTTACTATTTATAGATTTGTCTGTTTTATTTATAAAAATGTTTTTTTTACTTATTTGTTTTGTATTTATACATTACATAACTATTCTTTTTAGGCAAGGATACTGATATTATCCCTGATTTTAAAACCCGTTGCTTTGACTTTTTTCCATCTCCAAACAAGGGTGTAAGCTCAACGGACGCCCCCGATTCTAAGTAGGTTTTTAGTTGTACAGACGATTCTGAATTTAGTTCTCTGAAGATTAACAGATACCCTTCACCTTTTTTCATAGATTGAAATCCTGTCCATGATTTACCTGAGGGTTCATCCCCGATAGGCAGAATAATCCCATTATGAAAATCGTGCTGAATTGTTCTATACCGCTTAATTAAACCTTCCTGATCAAACGCTTTTTGGGGTAATGCGCCTGCATCAAAGAAGGCTAACGGCTGTGCAGCCATTGTAATGGCAAACAAGTAATCTAAAGAATAGGTACATGGTGCAAAAGGATCATTTCCATAGTTGTTTTGATTCCTCCATTTATTAAGAAACTCTACCTGCAGCCGTTCAGCCGGGACATATTTTGAGAGCATCCAAAGATTTCTCAAAGTCCAATACGGATAATAGTTACCCCAATCTGTATATCTGTTCTCAACAAATAAGTTGCCATACTGATTAAAGAAGAAGTAGCCGCCTCTTGGTCCCGCCGTAATATCCAAATTAAATACGACCTCATTATTTGTTTCTTTCAGGACCTTGTCATACATCTTTTGGGTTCGTATTTCCGCAATCTTAGAAGGAATTTTTTGCCCGTCTATTTTAAATATCCGAATACCATAATTTTTATATAAATTAATCAGTGCATCCGCATCTTCTTCCCAGGCTTCATTATCATATTTAAGACTAGGTACCAGATAAAGACATAATTCCACGCCCAATTCTTTTCCTTTTTTTACAAGGGAAGAAAATCCTTCAGGAAATATTTTTTCATTAGGTTTCCAAACATCTCTGCCATTCGTCCGGTTCTCACTTCTGCCTTGTTGCCATCCCCAGTCAATCTGAAAATGTGAAATTCCTAAATTAGCACATGCTTTCATTTGTTCCAGGCAAAAAGACTCTGTAATCCGGCTTATTTCTCCTCTGTCTCCCCACGTGTTCATAACAATCATATCATCCCGATCGGGTTGTAAGCTTCTCACATTTTTTTGATACTTACGCAACGCAGTCAATTGTTGTATTTCGTCTCCTGCATATACCCCGGTAACCGAACTATATGTTTTTATCCATTCATCAGTTTGTAAATCGGAGGAAACAATTCCTAAGCCTATTTGTTTTAATGAGCCAAAGTTTGTAATATAATCTGCTCCGGGGTACGCCAGTTGATTATTCGAACACGGCGCTTCTTTTAATATGAATAAACCTTTATCAATTTCCTTGTTTTGAAAAAAGAGTAAATTTCCCCGATAAGTGTTTTCATTATAAGATAATCCCTGATAAGGCTGTACTAACGTATTATAGTTGTCAGAAGCATCCAGAAACTCAATGGCGTTGACCGACCAATGCTTTCCATCCAAAGAGATCTGATCGATGACGGGAATATTGTTTTGTTGTGATAAAACATTCCTCGACACTATACTATTTGAGTTTTCTACTATCCAGCTACCTGTTGCAAATCCCTTCAGGTAAGTATCTACAGCAATTGCCGGACAGTCGGGATATACCCGGTATACTCTTTTAACTTGTAGCTGATCAACCATATATTCCACAATAACTTCTCTATATTGGGGAGATATGGGAGATTCAACTATTTCAGACTTCCAACTACCTTTTTGCGATGTATTATCTGATTGAGGGATAAAAAAATCGGGAATTTTATTTTGGTTAACCCAATCTTGATTGTTTACTTTATCAATGATATTTAATGTAATCAGGTTTCCATTATTCCACAAAAATGTTCGCTGTATCAGATTGTTCCCAATGGATAACGTATCTGAAACCAGTTTGGCATAACAATCATCAATCGTGGCGTAAGAAGCATTTATTCCGACTAATTGTATAAACAAAAGGAATAGAATAGTTTTTTTCATGTACAGATAACTTATAGGACGTATTATTAATTTACTATTTACATTAGAAAAATCATTCAGGTTAATATAGAACCGATGGTTTCGCAATCTGCTCCATATTAACCCGAATATAACCTTAGACTAAGCCTCTTATTTTTGAGACAACAGTTCTAGTATTTGTTTTCTGGTATTTCTAAAATAGACTATGTCTTCGTCGTAGCGATCAAAGTCAGGAACTATTTCATTGGCAAAGGTCTTCGCTTTTTCCGGATCTATTTTTTCCAGCATCCGAAGTAACTCATAGTCGAAGATACCATCGCGCATGGCTTCGAACCGGATTGAACTATACAGTTTGTGATAACCCGGGTATAAGATAAAAGCATCTCCTCCGGGTATTTCCCCTCTGTGTCTGCCCGACTCAACAATTGGCATTTGATATTCCGACCAGAAATTCAAACCCCAGTGAAGATAGCCGGTTGCATTATACTTATAGTTTACCCAATGCATATAACGGGTAAGAATTAAAGGAAGCTCAACATACCGGTTCGCATAATCTCCCCGAAGCGGCGCGCAGGTATACATCCATACCTCTTTGCCTTTTTTCTGCAGATCCATGAAAAAATCGTAATCTTTTTCAAATATGTCAAGCAGTGGAATCCAGATATCCACACTGCCTGTTAATTTTTTGGAAGCCATCAGTGCGTCTATCGTTTTCACTTCTGGCATATACTGTTTAATGTATTTACTGATGGCAATATAAGAATCTGCATTGGCATCGATAGGCTCGTCTCCAATATGTTGCACATATCTATCATACCATCCCTTTTCTTGCAAATGTTTCTTTAATGCAGGCAGATACTGTCCGTAGAAATTCTGGCTGCGTTTATCAGCAAGAGGTAACAATACTAAATCAAGTCCGTGGTTGTAATCAAGATCTTTCAGGTAATTACTACCGGCCGAACGCTTCTCCAGTTTTTGGGGATCTAATACGGGCACTTCTACAGAATAAGGTTCATCCCACTCTCCGGCACGCCATCCAAAAGCTCCTCCCTCTATTCTATCCAATGCTCCGGCCTTATCGAACATACTCACTTCTTTATCAAAATTAGAGAAGTCAAAAGTGTATTGTCCTTTTTCATCCAACGAATATTTAGTCAGCCAAAGAGGAAATATACGATGCATGTTTTGTCCGTATTTAGAAACCGTGGTTGCAAATTGTTGAACAAAATTCCAGTATAAGTCGCTGAAAGTTTCCACATTCTCCATATTGTTCATGTAAGCCAATGCGGTAGGGCTGAAGTTCATCCAGTTTGTAACCCATAATGAAGGTTTCTTTACTGTAACAGGATATACTTTGATAGTAAAAGGTTTGTCGTAAGAGACCTTTCTGCCATCGGCCATACCCGACACCAAAACTTTTCCGGTATATATTCCAGCTTCACAATCAGCAGGAATTGGAACAGTAACCCATATTGGCTGTAACTCTCCGGGAAGGAGATTGACTGTTGTGTCGGTGTAAATAGGATCAGGATAATAGTTAGAAGGAGAATGAATCATGTATACAGATGGCGGACTGTATCGGTGTGATGATTTAACATACCCAACCAATCCAACCTGTTGTGGTTTTAACTCCACCTTACCATTGGTAATCTCGCTAACATCGGCAGTTAGCTGATCAATTCCCTCAATGGCTTTAACCACAACTTGTATGGAAGCAGACTCTCCACGTGCTACACGTATCGTATCTGCATCATCTCTTAAAACGCCTCTTTCTTTTAGGACCTTATCCAAGGCGTCAACATGATATAGATACGCACTTGGTTCTTTCTTTTGAGAACACCCAAATAGAAAGGGAGTAATTAATAGACAGTAAATTAATTTCTTCATTATTGTAAATTTATAGTTAAAAAAGTATTCATAAATTTTTACCTTTTGATTTGAAAAGTGCCTAGTAAGGCTTTGTGATCGGTAGGCCATCCTTGTTTAGGCAAGATATACCTGTCTTCACTATCATTTTCTACACTTTTCCCATATAGGATTGATTGCGAAGGACCAACGATTTGGATCTCTTTTAATCCAAATTCCGGATTTGGATAATAATAGATGAAATCTATTCTGTCTCTTTCGTCTGCTGTAGGAGCCCATGTAAGCTTCGAGCTATCTACAAGCGGATTAGCTGAAGGAAAGGTAAATCCCGGATTGACAATTGGATCCGGATATTGTTCACGATAGCAATCCTTATAGCCTGCTTTTTCAAGAAGGATGGAACAATCCCAATTTAATACGACTCCATTATGATCGCGGATTTCTTTGGTATTTTCCTGCCAATCTAAATGAGAAGGCTCATTAAAGTCACCGCCAATAAGAATAATACTACCTTCTTTTATTTCTTTAGAAGCATCATCTATCAATTTCTTAATCTGTTCATCCCGGTAGGAATCTCTGTTGTTTGCCGAAATTATGGCCGTGTCCACAACAGGGGCCTCAAGCTTTTTCCAAGTATTCCCATCATATCCCCGGGGAAGATAACAGGCATAATCCAACCAGTCTAAGTGTGCAGAGTAAAGGACAATCTGCTTTTCTCCAACTTGGATGCGGGCTTTAAGTACAGATCCCCGGTCGTTAACCAAAGGGTATACTACTTCCTGAGCTTCAATTTTATATTTTGAAATAATTCCAGTGCTAAGGCTGGCCTGTCCGTAATATGTTTTCCCTTTTAGTTTAAGTGCAGCTGTTAAACGGGGAATAAAGTCTCGCCCGTTATAATTGCGCACCTCACTAAATGTAACTAAATCCGGATCTAAATCAACAATCTGATTAACGAGGATATTGAATCCATCGTAAACGATTGTACCTTCCTGCCAGATGTTTATTTGCAGAACCTTCAAATCTGTAACTTGCAGATTCTTTTCCTGTCCACAGGCAAACAAAGGCATGAGGAATGGAATCAATAAATAAAAAATCTTTTTCATCGTATTGTTTTTCTTTGTACTAATAAGTTTCTTTTAGATACACCCAAACCGGAAGCATATTATTTTTACTTCTCACACTAAATTTACAAAGAGGAGCATTGATGCCGGATGAATCAAAAACAAATCTTTTTTGACTTGCTTTAACTTTTCCCACTTTGATCCATTCATCAGATTTCCCTTCTTTAAAATTATTGGTAGTGGATAAGTAAATTTCGACTGGAGTGTTATCATAGTTATTCCATGTAATGACAATCTGGTTGTTTTTCTTTTCAGCTTTTACATTCGAGATGTCAATTTTCCCAATAAATGGAGTGCCTTCTTGTTCAAATTGCACATCTTTGGGGATTGAGAAATTCATAAAACGGCAAATAGATGGAACAATATCAACAATGCCCGGCTGATTATTCTTAAAATAGTCATTTGGTTTTACGTTTGTAGATATCCAGGTAGTTCGTTCTCTTTGGGTCTGACCACCGTGTCCTTTCCCATCTATAGCATTTCGTCCATGATCGGTAGTAACCACAATCATCCATTCTTCATCAAAAGCTTTTTCCCGGTATTTAACTGCTTCCCAAATACGTCCAATCTGTTTGTCGGTCAATTCAGTATAGTTGTCGAAAAACGGGCTGTCTCCAAATTCGTGACCTGCACAATCCATAAACCAGAGGTATACCCACATTACGTCCGGCGCATCTTTTTTGATACAATTGGCAGCCTCTTCCGATATTTTCTCGTCAATTTTATGAATCTGTAATGAATGGCTTTCTTCCGGATAAGTTTTTGTGTCCAGTTCCAGACCATCCAATACATAGTCTATTTTTAAATTTCCAGTCGCAGCTTTACTTTCTCCAACTAATTTGGTACGATTGTCGAGCCAAGAAGAAAATATAGCAGTCTTTACATCCTTTTTTTGACTTTCGGCAATTCGGAAAATAGACCAATAGTTGTAATTCGGGTTATCAACACTGTTATCCCAAACATTGTGTTTGTTGGCCCATGTAGATGTTAAAAGACTGTTATAACAGACTGCGGATATGGTGGGCGTTTGTGTTGGTCCCCCTACTTCGCCTCCCATATAGGCCCTGCGGTATGCACCGGCAGTAGCAATTTCGTCTACTACCGGTGTTTGTACTCTTTCTATAACATCAGCCGGGATACCATCCGCAATTATGAACACGGTTTTCCGTTTTTTTGCTTGAATCCCGGTTATAAAACAACTTCCGATCAATAAGATAAACAGGAATAATTTAATGCCTTTCATTCTATTTTTTTACTAGTTTATAAATATTATATTATTTAGTGAATCCCCGGTTGTACATTCTTTCGTTTGTCCACCATCCGGCCCATTCAGAATACTCATAGTCGATAATCAATTCATTCGATTCCGCATTGAAACTATTTAAATCTTCATTGGTTCCATAAGACCCCTGCTGAATATGCAATTGTTTGGTTGATGGATCTATTGTAATGTATTGAACAGAACCCGTTATACCTGTTTGTTCAGATTCTTCACTGTTTGCATACTCCCTGAATAGGTATCCGGTTTCCCAGGTATATTCTCCGGTTCTTTTGATGTATCTGCGTTTTCCATCCGGATAGGCACTCTCTGGTTCTCCGCATTTAGAAAGACGTTCAACGGTATACCATCCGGCCAAATCGTCAACACGGTAAATCAATAAAGCTGTACTAAATGTTTCGTCAATCAAATTAGAGGAAACAGATTTAATTTTCACAGGAATTGCGTATGAATGTCTGTCTTTCAGTGATGAGGTATTAATGCTTAAAGACATGTTTTGATACTCTTTGGTGCTTGTATAAAGAATCCCAGATAAAGAATAAGCATTTTCGGGCATTAGTTCCAGTGCGTCTCCGTGACTTTGATTATATTCATCCATGATTGATTTGTCAACATCAAAAGAGATGGCAACTTCTTCTCCCTGATTAAATTCATTACTACCTATTTGAAGCGTTGAAGTAATACGTTCGCTGCTTTTGAAATAATATCCAACCCATTTTGGAAGTGGCACTTCTTTAAAACGGAATGCTACATTTTTACCGGCACTACTTTTTATTGAAGCAATTTCTCCTGCTTCATTTTCAAGATCGAACGACTGCACTTCAAAAGAATATTCACCGGCAGAGGAAAGTAGTCCGGAAATCACATGTTCAGTTACCCCTTTTGCAACTAGTACGGAGGAATGTAAATCGCCGCTGGAATTGTAAGCGGATACTTTTACGTGATTAAAGTTATCTTCCACAGGTTCTGTCCATGTTAACCGAACCTGACCAGGACCTTTTACTGCCGATAAATTCAAAACTTTAGAAATTGAAGTGAAAAATTTCTGAGACTGACGAACAAGTAACTGCCGTTGATGCTCCCCCTGATTTATATTTACGGTTGCAGTACGACTTTTCGCTTTTAAATTTTCTTCAACAGTAACTTGTATGGAATCAAGAGCGTTTCCTTTCTTTATTTCTACTTTACACCATTCAGAATTTGCGGATACAACGGATGCTGTTACCTCGCCTTCTGCTCCAAGTACGGCAACTGATTTTTTCCCAGCAGCGCTTTGGAAATCCATAGCAGTTTCAGATAAGCCAAATAGCTGAGATTGGATCAATTCCTCGGAATCATTGCTGCAGGCAAAAATAAATGAAAGCAGCATAAACCCTAATGCATATTTTAATTTCATATTGTTTTATGTATTAATTGTATTACTTCAATCTATTTAATACGCTTCAAAGTTTCAGTTACAGTGATCCATTTTTCTTCCGATGCCAGCTTGTAGCGGTAATTCAGATAAAAAGTTTCCTCATTCTCAATGTAACGGTTTCCTTCTAACTGTTCAAGCATTACATGTTTGAAAGGTTTAAGACGTAACGTATTGTCGTTGTTGACAGTAATTGTGATTGTTTTATCCTCAATATCTTTTAGTTTGCTGCTGACTAAAAAGTTTTCCGGAAAAATACGAACCTTGTTTTTGGCCAGAGGAGCCATCACCTTAGTTGTGGTTATTGCCGAGAGGTTACCTCCTTCGGGTTGTTTGGTCCCTTTCATAGAATAAGTGTTCATTCCGGATTCAGTATACTTGTTTTTTAGCTCAATCTGATAAAGTACACTTGCTTTTTCGGGATTTACTTCATAATCTGATGTTGATTTAATCTTAAACGGAACCATATAAGTAGAATCCGGAGAAAGTCCGTTCGCATCTATTTCAATAGGGAAAAATGTGGTCGCATCTATTTCTCCGGCACGTAAAACAATCTCGTGTGAAGGAAGAACATACCTTGATGGCTCCAGTAGTTTGGCATACTTGTCGTATTCAATGTCAAAATTACGGCGATTGTATTCGCTAAAAGAACTTGTATCAAGCTCAAGAATTACGGTCACATCTTTATTTAATGGAATTGTTCCTCCACTGCCAACTGTTATGAATCCCTTGGTAATAGAATCATTAAGAGCATGAGAATATTTGAATATATTATTGTCAGAACTTAATAAGTAGATTTTTTTCTGATATTGTTCCTGATCTAACAAATTTTCTTCGCAGGATGAAAATATACAAATGAACATTCCTGTGAGTATGTATTTTACTATTAATTTCATTTTGTTTTAATTTTAATTGAATATTAATTTTCCCAGCCAGGATTCTGATCCAAAGTAGGTACGCGTTTTATCTCTTGTCTTTCGATAGGTAATAAAACCATTTTGGGTAGAAAGACTCTGTTTCTTACAGTTATATAGTTACATATTACCCTGTTATAATAGCCGCTTCTTTCCGGTTTATCAGTATCCATACCCATGATTGGTTTAGATTCAACCTCAGCAACTATACCCCATCTGCGAACATCATAATAACGAAGACCTTCGTGCAGGAATTCAACCATACGTTCAGTTTTTAAAGCTTCAAAGAAGTTATCTTGCGAAGAAATTTCATTCTCGGTTAATCCGGGAAGTCCGGCGCGGTAACGTACCTGATTAAATGCATTGGCAATTTGTTTTGCATCACGGACGAAAGTCTGGCTATTTCCCTGGGCGTCTGTAATGGTGTGAGATTGAGTAAGGTTGTTCAGACATTCAGCATACATTAACAGAATATCTGCATAACGTACCATAATGAAGGGTTTGTCCAGGACTGATCCGTTTGAACCTTTCCATGCATCATCTCCATGAATATACTTTTTGATTACATAACCAGTTATTGGATAGTTCTTGGCATCCCCTTCGGTTGCAGCACTCTTACCGCTATTCTGATCCAAACCATATCGAACCTCTTGCAGGTATTTACCTGTTTCTGTGGTCGATCTCATTGGCCACAAACATCCGCTGAAGCCCACGCAGGCGTAAAAGCGCATTTCTCTGTTGGCATACATCTTGCTTACGTTTGCCCGTAATTCATATCCGGAAAAAGCGGATGCCTTTTCCGTAAAGCCATCTTCATTATAGGGATATTCGTTGCTGGATTCATTAATTGTTTTCCCATCAGCCATCCGGTATGCATCAATTACATGCTGAGGAAGACAAAATCCGTTCCAACCTCCAAAAGCGGATGGAAATGCATTTTGAGTGGCATTTTTTACTGAATTGGAGTATCTTCCAAAAATTATCTCTTCATTTTTAAACGAAATAGCTTCTCCGTTGAACATTTCTGCATAAGATCTTAGTGGGTCAATTCCTGAAGCCCCATCCGGGAAAGTGCTATAGTAATGAGGATCGGAAGTTATATTTTTTGGTAAAGCCGGAGTGTCAAAAGACGCTTCAACCGTGTGTAATTTATAAGTTCCCATATCTATAATACGCTTACATGCTGCAGCTGCAACAGCCCATTTTTTCTCGTCATATGTCTGCGAGATATAGTGCACCTGATCAGATTTACGTTTGAAATTAGAAAAGTATGTTTTAGCTGCTTTCCCCCCGTTGTAAAGAGGGCTGGCTGCATATACCCTTAATCTGGCAATTAATCCATAGGCAGCTCCTTTGGTAGGGCGACCAAATAGATTTATGGGTACAGTTGCAGGAATGTATTCGGCTGCAGTTTCTAATTCTTTGCAAGCATATTCTACACATTCGTCGTAGGTGGCTCTTTCTGTAGCATATGCATCCGAATCTAAACTTGTATCAATTATTTGGTCGCCAACTAAGATACAAGGTCCATAATTTAGTACGAGAAAGTAATAAGCATAACCTCTTAGAAAATGAGTATATCCAACTATTTCTCTTTTTTCCTGTGCATTCATATCCGGACATTCATTTATCCTGCTTAAGATTGTGTTCGCTTTACGAATGATTATGTACATGTTGGGCCAGATATTCATGGATCCTAAATTATCGGCTGTAATTTCATTGATAGGAAACCGTTGACTATTATAACTGCTTTCCCACATAGTGAAGGATTCATCACTTCCCAAAACGGCCGGGTAATAGGAGTTTGTAAAGATATTGCCTTCATCCGGTAATAAAGCCGCCGCTCCCCAAAGGAACTTTTCGAGATACACTTTTTTCTGAAATACAGAGTCGACATGCAAGGTGTCTTCAAAATATTCGGACACATCCAAATAGTTGCATGAAGGCATCATCAATACAAAAAATGTAAAGATTGCCAGTAAGTTATATTTAATATTTTTCATAGATAAACCTCCTTATTTTTAAAAATTGATATATAATTGGAACGCAAACCTCATGGGAATAGGATAAGCATATCCATTGTATCCAGCCAATTCAGGATCCCACAGGTCAACCTTGTCCCACACAGCCAGATTGTAACCTATTAGCTGCAGGTCAACAGAGCTGATTCCAAGGTATTGTTTCAAAGCTTTATGTTTGAGATTGTAGTTAAGTGTTACTTCCTGAAGTCTTAGATAACGACTGTCTGCCATCCAAAAAGAGGAGGTTTTACTGTTATTTTCGTTGTACCCATAAGATAGACGGGGGAATTTAGCGTTTGGATTTTCTGTTGCCGGATTCCCTGAATAAGAGGCCGGAGTCCAACGGTTGTTTTGTTCTCCGGCAATGCTTAGTACGTTTCCTAAGGCACCTCCATAGAAAGGAATATACCCGTATCCATTATTGTTTAAAAAGAAATCAGATTTTCCTGTTCCTTTGAACAATAATCCTAGTGTAAAGTCTTTATAAGTGAATTCTCCTCCGAATCCATACATTAAACGAGGAATTGGAGAATAGGATAGAGGTACCCGGTCATCGTCGGTAATAACACCATCACCTGTAACGTCTTTGTACTTAATATCGCCCGGACGAAGTTTTCCAAATTGTGCAGGACTGTTTTTTACATCCTGATCATCTTTAAATAATCCTAATGAAATAAATCCTCTGGAAACATTGTATGGTTTTCCTTTATAGGATAAATAATCGTACTTCTGAAAAGGTTGTTCCCAATGTAAAATCTTATTCGTTGAATAAGTGAAATTACCGCGAAGTGTAAACGAAATATCTTTTCCTACTTTTTGCGAGAACGAAATATTACCATCTGAACCATAACTTTTCATTGCCCCGACATTACTGTATGGCATGTATACTGCTCCTACATAGCTAGGTAATTGCGTCCTTTTTTGAAAAATACCTTCCCGCTTATCATTGAATATGTCTACAACAAAAGAAAGTCGTTCGTTTAAGAATTTGGCCTCAACACCTAAATCAGCCTTTGTCGATTTTTCCCAGGCAAGATTATCGGCTCCAACCACATTCTCTATCAATCCCTGGCCACCCCAGCCTCCGGATGCATTCGAATTAATAATGGTAAGATACGGAAAGCGGTCGTCTGAAATTCTATCATTACCTACCTGTCCGTACGATGCCCGGATTTTTAAGTAGTTCATGAAAGGAAGTCTCCGTTTGATAAAGTCATAATTTGAAGGAATCCATCCTAAGGCAACAGCCGGAAAGAATCCGAACTGTTCTCCTTTTTTAAAGTTCTCGGATCCGGTATATCCGAAGTTGGCATCAATCATATAGGTATCTTTGTATCCGTAAGTTAAACGGGAGGATACCCCTTGATATTTTTTTGGAATAGCAGACATACTTGTCGTATTGTTGGTCGCTTTTTCGCTACTCATGTAGTAATATAGAAGTCCGCTTGTGCGGTGATCTGCATTGAATACATGATCGTAAGTCAGATTCCCTTCAAAATGATACTTACGCCATTGATAATCATCGGAACTATACCATGTATCATGAGCATTTACTTTTTTTATCATGATAAGTTCTCCTTTTGCATTACGTCCTGCCGCATTATAAAGATCCATCATTTTTGAACGGACTTCTGTAACATAGGAACGATTGTCCAGAGCTCCCTGAATTTTCACTTTCATACCGGGAATAATGAAATCCAGCTTTTGGTTAACAGCTAATGTAACCATGTTTTTATACTCTTCTTCGGTTGCCATTCCTGTATGATTTAACAATATATAAGGAGAAATCTGATCATCTTTCCCGTAAGCTGGAAATAAACCGTTTGAATAGCGCGTTGGAACAGTAAGGGGCGTTAGTTTTGCTTGAGAAGACCATAGCCAGTCAGTATTTGCCATACCCGGCTTGTTGTTTATGGAAATAAAACCATCGTTTCCCAGGTAAACAGATGTTGTTTTTGTAATGTTAACATCCAGGTTAGAACGATAATTGTATGTATTATATCCAACGTTGCTTTTATATTTACTGGTTTCATCCTGTTTGTATGCCGCAGATTCGTTAGACATACCCAAACTAATAAAATAGCGGGCAATGCTACCTCCTCCCTGAGCACTTACGTAATATGTCTGCTGTAGTGATGTTCTGTTTAAAATCTCTTTCTGCCAGTCAACATTTGGATACATATCCGGATCTAACCCATATTTTATTATCTCCAGCTCTCTGTCTGTATATCGGGGATTTTTACCTGATACAACGGAAGCTTCATTTGCTAACTTCGCATAATCAAAGGCATCCAGATATTCAGGCATTTTATTCAGATAAGAAACAGTTAAGTTTGCGCGGCCGGTAATTTTTAATTTCTGTTCGGTGCCTCGCTTAGTTGTAACTAAAACTACTCCATTTGCACCTCGCACACCATAAACGGCTGTTGCTGAGGCATCCTTTAAAATAGAAAAGCTTTCGATATCGGCAGGGTCAACCTGACTTAATACACCTTCAAGACCGTCAATCAGCACCAAAGCTCCACTACTTGCTCCAAAAGTACCGATACCTCGTACCCAGAATTCAGCTATATTCTTACCGGGTTCACCACTGTTCTGAACGGAAATAACTCCTGGAACCCGCCCTCCCAGAATATTATTCATGGATGTAGCCGGAACTTGCAACTCTCCAACATCTACGCTGGCAATTGCTCCAACCACACTAACTTTACGCTGTGTGCCCATCCCTACAATTACTGTCTCTTCCAGCATTTCGGAAGATGGTATTAGTTTAATATCAAGATCGTTGACGTTTTTTGTTGCCACGAATTCCTGATTATTATAACCAATGAATGAAAAAATGATGATGTCATTTTTTGCTGCAGAAATAGAAAACTTTCCATCTATATCAGAAACATTTCCCGTTCCAGGGCGGTCTTTCAAATATACGTTTACACTTGGCATTGTTTCGCCAAATTCATCATGAATTATACCGGATATAGTTAGTTTACTCTCTTTTTTACTCTCTTGTGCTGTAATTGATCCACCATAAATGAACAAGATCAATGTAATTATTGTAAGGCTTTTCAAAAAGCATATGGCTTTTGTATGTTTTAACTTTTTCATGCTTTATTATTCTATGGTTAACTTACGGACGCAATTATTATAGTAATCGGCAATATATAGAGTTCCTTCTTCATCAATATACATGCCCCAGAATCTGTTTAGGAGAGCTATGTCCGGATTGCCATCTAAATAACCACTTTTACCAGGGATTCCTACAACTGTAGATACAACTCCGTCGCGAGAAATTTTACGAACACAACAATTGTCTGTATCACCTACATAGAGTGTTCCATCCTTGTCGAAACAGATTTGGCAAGGGTCATTAAACTGAGCCAAAGCGCTTGGACCGTCTAAATGTCCTTTTACACCTGATCCGGCATAATCCTCCAGCATATTTCTACGTAAGTCAATTCGATAAATTTTATCGGTACCGGGTATTACTCCGTCTGCAGGATTTAATGATGATGGATTTACGAAATAGAGCATGTTAGGGTTACTGGGATCAAATGTAAGATACGCTTGTAAATAAGATAGCTTATCTGTTAGTATATCTTTCATTACCAATTCTGCTTCATGCGTTTTTGGATTAATTTTAACCAGTTCACCTTTTGTAGTAATTGTGTAAAGCATGTTATCCGCCGGGCATACAGCTAAGCAATATTTTCTTTCCAAATCAAAATCTCCGCTTCCTGATTTTTTTATAGGTGTAACACGTCTGGGAGCCCATTGCTTTTCTGGATCGAATTCGTAATACTGGGCACTTCCATCAAGCGGAAAATAAATAGTTTTTGAAGAGGGGGAACAAGTACCGGAAAGAATATATCCACCTGTTGAATATTGCAATAAAGTGGTTACCGTATTTTTCTCCTCGTTAATCATTCTAACTCTGTGAAGTGAACCTGAAGATCCGTTAGGATACTGTCCCACGAAAATGTTTTTTTCTTGATCCACTGCAATATAATAGGGCCTTGTAAAACGTGATTCAACTAAAGGTCCGTCTACATTAGCCTCGTCAGCAAAGGGAGTTCCGGCAATTGTGGAAACGTGTACTCTGGTTTTGTAAAAAAAAGGCTGATTGTATTGCATAGAGTCTTTTCCTAATACTACGGAAATAATACAGGTATCACCAGGCAATTTGGGGGCTACAACATAAGCCAAATCGCCAATGGTACGAATAACAGTGGCTTGCTTTTTATTGAAATAAACCCGAAGTTCGTTTTCGTTTATACCAAAATTTGATCCTCTAAGGATAACTTGTTCGGCTACTCCACCCGAATCAGGGAAAAATGAGGTTAACTCAATGGGCTTGGTTGGATCATTCGGTTTAAGAATAGCATCGTCGTCATTGCTATTCTTGCATTGCATGAAAAGAAGGCACAGACCTCCGACAATTAGTAATTTTTTCATTATTATATGTATTAGTATACTAGCCCGATTTATTTTCGGCCTAAAGGTTAATAACACGTTTTTGTGGTTAGGATAAGACTATCCTAGGTTTATGTAATAGGTAAACAAAGCTCTTTTCTAAATCAGAAAATGCAGATGTTTTAGATTGGTGTTTTTTAAGAAGTTTAGTTAAATCCATATCAAAGAGTTAACTAAACTTCTTTTGTTGAGGGAGAAATTATTTTAGCAACCACATTACGTCATTGGGAGTATCGTTTCCTCCAAACTGTCTTTGTATTGCTTCTTCAATATTTACCCGATTAACAGAATATTCAGATTCAGCATACATCCAGCGTAAGGGCATCTGGGTTTTTACTTCGTTCATATTTGTTTCAGGATTGATTGGAAGTTTAGGAAAACCGGTACGACGATAGTCATAATAGGAATTCCAGGCCAGTTGCCAGAAAGAAGCGATGTACTTCTGATTAAAGATCTTTTCCATCAATACATTTTTTGGCTCAGACGTGTTAAACGCCGCCGTTCCCTGAAGATAAGAATCTATGTAAGCTTCATCAATTGTTATACCGTTTCTATAGTCCACAGGTGTATAATCTGCAGTAAACATCATGGCAGACTTTACTCCGTTTTCATAATGTTGTTTTGCACTCTGAGGAGTCTTCCATCCGTTCAGTGCAGCCTCGGCCAAAATAAATTGTACTTCGGAATAAGCGATTGTTTTAATCGGTTCTCCGGATGCAATCCGATGGTATCTGCGATTAACTGCTGAATGTTTTCCTTCTGTACATTCTGCCTGAGCTTTACCATTTTCCATTACAGGATCAACTCCGCTGTATGCTTCAAAAGAATTTTCCGGTTTGGAGGCCAACGCTTCAGCTGGTTCTGCATAATAGAAAAGGCGGTAGTCATTTAATCCCTTCATCATATCAACCAGGAATGACGACATAACTGGGTACATCCAGAACATATTCTGTTCATAGTAAAACGGATACCATTGACCACTTTTTGATGAATAGGTACGGGCAAAGCTAGCATCTTCATTTTCGATAAGAGGCTTTTGTGCAAAAGTTTCAAACATCTGTTGAACAGAAATATCTTTAACAGTTCCTTTTTTATTCAACATACTTAATACGCGAAGCGTAAAACTATTTACTGTGCGCATCCATTTGTCGGGATCGCCGTTGTAAACAAAATCACCATGAAAAGAAGTAGCTTTACTGAAGTAATCAGATGCCTTCTCAAGGTCTTTAAGTATAATATAAAATACCTCTTCCTGTGTATCGTATTTAGGAGTAAAAAGACCTTCAGTTTCTCCTTTTAAAGCCTCAGAACAAGGCACATCACCCAATGCCATTGTTTCATTGTAGAATATGTATGCCTGGGCAAACATATTAATACCCCGAAAGGCGTTTAGTTCACTATCCTTTCGTGAATTGTCAGCTTCAGCTATAGTCAGCATTTTATCTGCACTGATCAGCAGGCTATAACCTCCAAATCCATAGCGATCGAACTTGTTATACATGTAATTTTCCATGAGTTCAGTATACCCAGTGCTTTTCATAACCCAGGAATCGTTAAGAAAAGCCTTGTTACTGGATGAGGCTGTCATATTGTAAATTATACTAGTAGCAAGAAATTCCGGTGTGACAGATGTTGTTGTGTCCGGATTGGTATTTATTTCGTCGAAATCTCCGCATGCTACCAAAAGCAGAGACATGAGTATGAATGCTATCTTTTTCATAAAGCTGAATGATTATAACGTAACATTAATATTGAACCCTACATATCTCTGGGCTGGAGAGTTTAAGTTTTCCTGACCACGATCGGGATCAGAGAATTTAAAATCTTTTGTCCACAAAAACAGGTTCTGGCCGATAATACCAAAGCTTAATTTCTGTAAAGACCATTTGCTTACCAGTGATGAAGGCAACGTATAATTTAAGGCGATTTCTCTCAATTTTATAAATGTTGCATCTTTAATATTATGAGGTGCCTGGTGATCCCAAGGATTACAATTGTAAACCTGCGTATAGTTCTGATAAGATACCTGGGCATCATTGGACGCAAATTCACGGTTGTCAGTAATAACTTTACCATATGCATCGTAAGTTGCTGATCCGCTTACTATTTTTACCCCGTTACCTACATAATTCTGTTTTCCGTTTACTACTTCGTCGTATCTCCATTGATTTTCGCTATCCGGATGTACACCTGCATGCCACATGGCCTGTTCTGTCCAGGAATACATTAAACCTCCAATTCTTCCATCAAAAGAAAGATTCAAATCGAAATTCTTATATTGAAAATGATTGGAAAAACCAAGGATCAAATCCGGATCGTAATTCCCAATTTCTGATGAATATTTGTTTTTTACCGGAAGACCAGCTTGATGAACTATGTTTCCTTCATGATCTCGTTCCCAATCTTTCGTAAAGAACTTATCATATCGTTCTCCTTCTTTTAAACGCGGGTCCTGAGAACTGTAATTTGGATCTAGCTTGTCATAATACCAATGCCAGAATGAAGCATTTACAGAAGTTTCCCAATTAAAATCTTTTGTTACGATTGGTTTACCGCGTAGTGTAAACTCCATGCCTCTTTGTTCCAGTTCTTCCTGAGAGTTAGTAACCATGCTTCCGAAACCTGAAGCTTCCGAAACCGAAGCGTACATAGTCCGATTGTAACGTAACTTATTGAAGTAGGTATAATCGAAACCGAGTCGGTTATTGAAGAATCGTAAATCGGTACCAAATTCGTATGATCTCTCTGTTTCCGGTTTGATATTAGGATCACGAAGAGAGCCAGGATAAGAAGATGTGGCTAAACCGTCCCAGGTGTCTACCGAAACATAATAGGCCATATTACTATCGTATACATCTAAATCCTTTTTGGAGATTGTCCATGATCCGCGTATTTTCCAGAAGTCAAGAACTTCTTTAAACGGATTGTAAAATTGAGTTGGCAGGAAGCTGGTAGCAACCGATGGGTAAAAATAGGATCGGGATGTAGACGGTAAGGTGGATGACCAGTCGTTACGTCCGGTAATATCAACAAAAATACCGTTTTTCCATGATAGTTCGGCCTTTCCGTACACGCCGTACTGAGCTTTTTCTGATACTGATTTCCATACTGAAGGGCGTTCAACTGATGCGTTTAGAGAATAGAATCCTGGTATTGATATACCATTACGTGTTCCACCACCGTTGCTGTTACTTTTCCAGTAATAAGAAGAGGCTCCAGCCAAAGCTTTAATGGTAAAATCTTGCCACTTAAAGTCTCCGTTAATCATGAAGTCATTGTTAAAACTATAACCTGCACCATAGCTATAACCGTAGTATCCGGTTTTTGCATTACTGTCGCCAATAGGTTTACGGCTTTCGGTTTCATTATTATAATTGTCGAAACCGGAACGGAATGAAGCATTAATCTTATCTGTAATCTTATAACTCATCGATAGATTTGTATTGAACAGGTTGTTATCCTGTGTATTCAAACGTTCATTTACCAGATAATAGGGATTATCATACCAGTCGCTGAATCCCCAGTTTTGTTTCTGATCTTTTACTTTCCAGTAATTTCTGAAATCACGTATGTCATACTCGGTTCCTCCCCAAATCAACATGTTGTATAAAATATTACCGTTACCATAGTTAACTATAGGCATGTTTGGTGATTTTTCTTTCTTGTAACCGAAGCTGGCGTCTAATTTAAAATTCTTGTAGTCGATGTTTCCACCACCATTAACTAAATATTTGTCTACCTGTGTGTTGGGGTATTGACCTTCGTGATGAATTTGGGTTGCCGACACTCTGAATCCTCCAAACTTACTTTTTTGAGAAACATTCACGTTGGTGTTTGTAATCATACTTTCGCGGAAGAAATTCGACAGGTTATCTTTTCCTTTTGAAACAAGAGGCATTGACTTATATTCCATGGAGCTGGGGTCGTATTGTATAACTTCGTGACCATCCATATAATCCCCCCAAACGTAACCACTGTTATATTCCATTTGTCCGTAATTTCCTGTGCTGTATGAGGATTGTACTTTGGGCAAGCAGAGATAACCAGCACTGAACATGGTGTTGTTTGATACATTGACACTCAGTTTTCCTTCTTCACCTTTCTTGGTAGTAATCATAATTGCACCATCACGTCCTCGTTGTCCATAGAGTGCTGAAGCGGTGGCTCCTTTCAAAACGTCCAGACTTTCAATATCATCGGCACTTACATCGTCTAACGACATATTTCCGTAAGCGACTCCATCTATTACAATCAACGGAGAATTACCACGCAGACTAATAGAGGGTTTTTCAGATATTTCAGTACTATTGGAAACGAGTAATCCAGCTACTTTACCAGTAAGACTGGTCGTTATGTTAACCCCCTTTACAACAGACATATCGTCTCCGTCAATTTTCTGAACAGAAAAACCTAACGCTTTTTCTTCACGTTTGATACCTAAAGCGGTTACAATAACCTCACTTAGGGCTTTACTGTCTTCAGAAAGAGATATATTGACTTTCGAACGGTTATTTACTTGAATTTCTTTTGAAGTAAATCCGATATAGGATACGATTAAAGTCGCATTTGGCATCGTTTCCAACGAGTAATTTCCGTCAATGTCGGAAATGGTTCCATTGGATGTTCCTTTTTCAACAATGTTAGCCCCAATTATGGGTTCTCCTTTTTCGTCGGTTACAACTCCCCCAATTCTGATTTTCTTTTCAGAAGAACTTTTCTGGTTATTTTCAGGTTTGTTTTTGCTGACCGAAATAGTGTTGTTTTCGCGATTGAAATGGAGATTTGTTTGTGCCGTAATTGTTGATAAAATAGAATTTACCGGAGCTTTAATAAAAGATAAGCTAACTTTGATATTTGAATTAACAACAGTTTCTCCATAAAAGAATTTGATACCTATTTGCTTTGTTATTTCATCAAAGACTTTTTCCACAGGTTGTTTATCTACCTCTATGGTGACTTTTTCTGATTGAGATGACTGAGCCATTATGGGTTGTACTTGAAAAAATACTAAAAAAACAAAAAGTACATAATAACTTATCACACTCCTTCTTTGTAATTTAAAGAATTTCATAACTTTGTGTGTTAAACAGTTGGTTTTAAATAAAAATTTAAGGCAACTATCCAAATGATGATGCCAGGAGTCCAAGCGAGGCATCATCATCGGACTTTAGGAAAAGGAAGAACACTTGTTGGTCTTCCTTTTTTTTGATTATTTACGACGAGTTCTTCATGCAAGTATTTATTAGGTTACTATTACTTATATAATATGATTTTTCCATTTTCATTTCGAAACTTAATGTCCGTTGCGTATTGAATAGATTTTAAAACAGACTCGAGACTTTTATTATCATGTTCTCCATAAATAAAATCATCATAATCTTTTCCAGGCTCAAATTCAATTTCACAATTATAGAAACGTTTCAATTCGCTTACAACACTTTTAATCGGTGTTCTGTTAAAATACAGACTTCCAGTCATCCATGCAGTTACCCGGCTGTTCTTTTCAATTTGTTTTGTAAACTCTCCGCTTTGCTTGTTTAATATCACTTGTTCGTCCGGCTTTAGTCGTAACATAGCTTCAGCCATGTTTACCTGGACTTTTCCTGATTTAACGCTAACGGTGAGTTGATTATCTTCATTAAATGCCTTCACATTAAAGGAAGTACCCAGTACTCTTATATTAGCCCCTTCCGCTTTGATAATAAACGGTTTAGATTCGTCGTGAGTAACTTTAAAAAATGCTTCTCCATCTATCTCAACCAATCTGGTTTTTCCTACAAATTTATTGGGGTATTTTAAATAGGATCCTGCGTTGAGAACTACTTTTGTACCGTCGGGAAGCTCAATATGATTATTTTCCCCATTTTTAACCCTGATTTCGGTGTAACGAATATTTTTTAGCATGAGCTGATCTGCCAGGTAATAAACTCCCAACGCAGCAGAAAGTATGATTATAGAGATTGCAGCATATTTGACAAAAGGAGTAATTGAAAATTGCTTTTCTTTTCGTTGAATTTTTTTCAGAAGATCATGCGCTTCATTTTTATATGCAGATTTGAGCTGAGCATCGGTAAATGCGAATTGAGCGGAATCTTCCCAGACCTCATTCATTTCTGATTTCAAATGGTGGATTGTCTGATCAGAATTATCCGGGTCGAATAAATTCAACGCATTTTCCTTTGTATAAAATCCGGTAATGAATTTTTTTACTGCTTCTTTATCTGTATTGTTTCTTGATATCATATTATTCCTGTTGTCGTAAGTTAATACAGATGAAGAGGGTTGAACTGGGATGCTGTTAACTTTTTTTATGAATTAAGACAGAAGAGTAGGATCAATAGATCTGTGTAGGTTTCAGAATACTTGGTTAGATAAGTTCGTATTAATCTAAGAGAAGTCGAAATATGTTGCTGCACAGTGTAAACCGATATTCCAAGTTCTGCCGCTATTTCTTTGTGAGACATAAACTGTTTACGGCTCATCTCAAAAACTTTACTTTGTTGCGGGGTAAGGTTTTCTATTGCTTTTTCAATAATTGCACTTAAGTCAGCGTCAAGTATAGACTGACTTGTTTCATTATCAATTTCAATTGCAGAAGATAGAATCGATTCTTTTAGTTTTTTCTCATTTTCAAATGTACTGAGAAGATTCAAAATGCGGTTACGGACAATGGTGTATATATACGCTGAAAATGGAGATTCAGGATTCAGAAATCTTCGGTTTTGCCATACAGAGGCGAAAGCATCCTGAAAGACATCTTCAGCGAATTCTTTTGATTTAAGAAATTTCATGGCAAAATACATCAATCTGTTTTTATACAGTGCATATAATTCGCAGAAGGCTTCTTCGTCGCTGTCAATTAATTTCTTAATTAGTTCTCTCTCAAACTCTTTACTCTCCATCGAATCCATTATGAAAATGAAATTAATGTTTCTTTTCTTTTATTCACACAATCGTACAAACATACGCAAAAATCTTTGAATAATATAGTGAATTTTGCCTCGAAAGATATATCTTTATTCATCCAATCAAGGCAACATTACTCTTTACTTTTGCTAAATTAGATTTAATACATATCTGTGTTGCAGAACATATATTATTCATAATCTGAATTTGTAAAATAAATGTTTATTTATTATAAGAATAGTTCAGCCAAACCTATAAATCTCCTGAACTGAAATCGCACAAATGTTAATCTTATAATAGAATGAAAAAGTATCCTAAAATTGGCATCCGCCCCACAATTGATGGTCGTCAGGGCGGTGTTCGCGAGAGTCTGGAAGAGAAAACAATGAATCTGGCGAACGCGGTTGCTTATTTAATTTCTGAAAACTTAAGGAATGGAGATGGATCACCAGTTGAATGTGTAATTGCTGACACTACGATAGGTCGTGTGAGCGAAAGTGCTTCTTGTGCAGCCAAATTTGAACGCGAAGGAGTGGGAGCAACTATTACTGTTACTTCGTGTTGGTGTTACGGTGCTGAAACGATGGATATGAATCCATGGTATCCAAAAGCTGTGTGGGGTTTTAACGGGACTGAACGCCCCGGTGCAGTGTATCTGGCAGCGGTATTGGCAGCGCATGCGCAAAAAGGACTACCAGCCTTTGGAATATATGGACACGATGTACAGGATCTGAATGATAATTCTATTCCTGATGATGTTGCTGAAAAGATACTTCGTTTTGCCCGAGCAGCACAGGCTGTGGCAACAATGCGTGGTAAATCGTATCTTTCAATGGGTAGTGTATCCATGGGTATTGCCGGGTCAATAGTGAATGCTGATTTCTTTCAGGAATATCTTGGTATGCGTAATGAATCAATCGACCTGACAGAGATTCTCAGGCGAATGGAAGAGAATATTTATGATAAAGATGAGTATGCGAAGGCAATGTCGTGGACCGAAAGATATTGCATGACGAATGAAGGAACTGATTTCAATGATCTGGAAAAAGCAAAGACACGTGAGCAAAAAGATTCGGACTGGGAGTTTGTGGTGATGATGACTCTTATTATGCGCGATCTGATTCAAGGTAATCCAATGTTGAAAGAGATGGGATATAAAGAGGAGGCGCTTGGACATAATGCCATTCTTTCTGGTTTTCAGGGACAACGGCAATGGACAGACTTTTTGCCTAACGGAGACTTTTCTGAAGCTTTGCTGAATAGTTCGTTTGATTGGAATGGTATCCGTGAGGCATATGTTCTGGCTACAGAAAATGATGCATGTAATGGGGTGGCCATGTTGTTTGGACATTTACTTACTAACCGGGCTCAGATTTTTTCGGATGTTCGAACTTACTGGAGTCCCGAAGCAGTAGAACGTGTAACCGGGAAGAAGCTTGAGGGTAAGGCTGCCGGTGGAATAATTCACCTTATTAATTCGGGGGCTACAACATTGGATGGAACCGGATGTCAGAAAACAGAAAGTGGAGAGCCTGTGATGAAACCTTTTTGGGAAATTACTCATGAAGAAGCCGACGACTGCTTGAAAGCGACAACATGGTATCCTGCTAACCGTGATTACTTCAGGGGTGGTGGTTTTTCTTCTAATTTCTTATCAAAAGGAGGAATGCCGGTAACAATGTCGCGGTTGAACCTGGTAAAAGGATTGGGGCCGGTTTTGCAGCTTGCTGAAGGTTGGACAGTTGAAATTGATTCGGAAATTCATAAAGTTTTAAATGAACGAACTGATAAAACGTGGCCAACTACTTGGTTTGCGCCCCGTTTGTGCGATAAACCTGCTTTTAGAGATGTGTACTCGGTAATGAACAACTGGGGAGCCAATCATGGCGCCATTAGTTACGGACATATTGGTCAGGATTTAATTACGCTGGCATCCATTCTCCGCATTCCGGTATGCATGCATAATGTGGAGGAAGATAAGATATTCCGTCCAGCTGCATGGAACGCCTTCGGAATGGATAAAGAAGGAGCCGATTACAGGGCTTGTGCAAACTATGGACCTATTTATAAATAAACGTAACTATGATAACAAATGATCATGTAGAGAAATTCATTGAACAGGCTCGGCGCTATGGCAATGAAAAATGGATGCTGTGCAGCAGCGGGAATCTATCCTGGAGAATCGGAAATGAAATGTTAGTAACAGGTACCGGGTCATGGCTTCCTGTTATAAAAAAAGATAAAGTAGCGATCTGTCGCATGATGGACAGACAATCTATTAATGGCGTAAATCCATCCATGGAATTTGATTTTCATGCTGGAATTTACCGTAATCGTCCAGATATTAACGTCGTCCTTCATTTCCAAAGTGAATATGCAACAGCAGTTGCTTGTATGAAAAAGAAACCAACAAACTTTAATGTTGTGGCCGAGATACCCTGGAAAGTAGGGAAAGAAATACCTATTCTTCCAAGTTATCGCCCAGGTTCTGCTGCTCTTGCAAAAGCTGTGGTAGAAGCTCTTACTCATCACAATGCTGTATTATTAAGTAATCATGGACAAGTAGTTTGTGGTAAAGATTTTGATGAAGTACATGAACGTGCCTCATTCTTTGAGTTTGCCTGCCGTATTATTATATTGACGGGAGGCAATTACGATGTGCTGACTCCCGAAGAAATTGCAGATCTGGAATATCACGTTCTAGACAAAGGTAAGGATGCTTAAATAGTCTCGCTATACTATAGTAACAGACCGCGCATACTATAGTCTTAACCTCTTAAGACTATAGTATGCGCGGTCTGTTACTATAGTATTATTGTATTTAAATTATAATAACAGATATCTTTCTTATAATAATTGTTTACATTTGCAAAGAAGATGAAAGAAATGAGTGAGAAAGAACTTTTGTTAACCTTAAAAACAGGGAATAGGCATTCATTTACTGTTTTGTATAATCAATACTGGAGTCAGGTTTATAACTTCAGCCGACTTTATCTAACTTCCCGCGATGCAGCCGAAGAGGTAGTTCAGGAGGTGTTCGTTAAAGTTTGGGAGTCTCGTGAATTTATTCGTGAAGACGACAATTTTAAAGGATTACTTTTTATTATAACCCGAAATCTTATTTTTAATCAGTCCCGTAAAAGCTTCAACGAAGATTTCTATAAAATAACTATGCTTGCAGCCATGGAACAATCCTATGATATGGAAGCCGAAATAGATGCCAAAAATTTACGTGAATATATTGATCAGTTGATTGCTGATCTTCCACCCAAGCGTAAGTTGATTTTTACAATGAGCCGCAATGAAAATATGTCTTACAAGGAAATTGCCGAAAAACTAAATATTTCTGAGAAAACAGTCGAAAACCAAATATCCTCTGCCATTAAATATCTGAAACAAAACTTGATTTTGCTCTCTTCTTTTCTGCTAATGCAATAAATATTTCTTTTTTTTTATAACTTGAATAGGGGGAGTCGTCTCTTTATGTGTATTTATATATGTAAACGAAGATTAAAAGATGATTAAAGATAAAAATATACTAAATAAGTTATTGAATGATGATTTATCATTGAATGAGAAGGATGAGCTGAATGCAAGCAAATCATTTTCTTCGATGTTGGAAAAGCAATGGACTAATACTCCAGACGTAATTTATAAGGATGAAACCAATGCTGAACGGATTTGGTCCAGAATCCGCGGTGAAGTATGGGATAATAACCAAACTAAAAGATTTTTGTATTTTAAACTTTACAGCATTGCTGCTTCTATATTACTTGTGTTGGGAATAAGCAGTATAACTTGGATACTTACGCAAAAGCCTTATAGTTCAACGATGTTTGTCGTATATTCAGGCATACAAAATATTAAATCTATCGGACTCCCGGATGGCTCTTCAGTTCAATTAGGTCCGGGTAGTAAGCTGACTTATCCATCTCAGTTTTCCGGCAAGAAACGGGAAGTCCTATTGGAAGGACAGGCTTTCTTTGATGTTCATAAAGATGGAGATCATCCTTTTGTTGTTAAGACAAAAGATATGGATGTAACTGCATTAGGTACTGCGTTTGAAGTGTATAGCTATAATCTGAATAATAATGTGGAAGCTATTCTTTTAAATGGTAAAATTAAACTCAACACAC
>Ga0074193_1001581_pt1 | contig 26394 bp, 18 predicted proteins | sample EPASupsiteHSE605_FD_64523 | JGI IMG/M metagenome (GOLD analysis project Ga0074193, IMG submission 64523) | Bioremediated contaminated groundwater from EPA Superfund site, New Mexico - Sample HSE6-05 | ecosystem: Environmental > Aquatic > Deep subsurface > Groundwater > Contaminated ... | reverse complement strand
ACCTTTGTACCTGATCCAGTATGCTGGACCGAGGCACCAGAAGATATGAATACGCTACGTTCACAGCGCATCCGCTGGCAACAAGGTTTATCGGAGTCATTAGCCGCCAATATGGAGTTGTTGTGTAATCGGCGGGGCGGGGCGGTAGGATGGTTTGCCTTTCCGTTCATGTTAGTATTTGAATGGTTTGGTCCTTTGCTAGAAGTGGGTGGGTATATTATTACGGTTTTGGGTTTTATATTTGGCTATGTTTCATTGCAGGGCATGTTATCTCTGTTGATATTGTCAATAAGCTTAAGTGTTACTGTTTCAGTGGTAGCTTTGTTATTGGAAGAGATAACGTTTCATGTTTACTCTGGTTTTAAAAATATTGCAATCTTATTTGTTGTGGCATTAATAGAGAATTTTGGATATCGCCAAATTACAGCATTTTGGCGAGTAATCGGTCTTTATCGATGGGCAACAAGAAGAAAAGCAGTTTGGGGTAATATGGCGCGTAAAGGTTTTAAGTCAGATCTTACATAAAGCCCCGTTTATTTTGTGTTTATGAAGACAATATTGACTGAAGTGAATTCGATAAAAAGATAGGTGATGGTATTGAAAAAATATTTGCTGGCTATAACAATCGTTGCTTATTTACTAAGTTGGTATATAGTTCCGATGCATGTTTGTTTGGCCCTAGAAGGACAAATTGGGGTGCAAAGTAAGCAGGGACAGCGTGTTTCGGAGAATTCGGGAAAGGTGCAGGTTAATCCAGCGGATATGCTCGTTTTTCCCAATGTGGCTGGCCCAGCAGATAAAGCGCCATTGCCAGTACCCAAAACAACATCCTGGGAAAAGTATAAAAATGGAACAACAAGCCGGATGGCTATTTTATTAACAGATACCAACTCAGCGTGGCTGGCCCTTGCCCATGGGCTAAAGAGTGTAGGCGTCCCCTTTATGATTACTACTGATTACAAGCAGGCCTTACACCATAACGTAGTACTGGTGTATCCGACTATTTCTGGTGCCATGCAAACGAGAGGTTTTTTGGATGCTTTACAAGATTATACGAGTAATGGCGGAACGTTGATTGGTATCAATGTGCTGTCATCAGCCCTGAAAAATTTGTTTGGTGCCTACAATCCAGTGGCATTAAATAATAGTGCTACTATAAGATTTATGGCAACCGATTCACCGCTACTAGATGGTTTTACAGATGAGCGGGAAAAAACCATAAGCTTAGGTCAAAAAAAAATAGGGCCTCCTTATTTCGGGGTATACGGTTATAAAAATATTAGAAATCCTCCAGTAGCTATTTTTGAAGACGGATCGGCTGCTATTACGCAAAATAACTTTGGTAGGGGAATGGCATACGCCTTTGGTCTTGACCTAGGTTATTTAATTCAGCTTGGCTATAATGGCGATGCTGAGGAGATGCTATCTCGCAGTTATATCAATGAGTTTGAACCTACGGTTGATGTGATGCTGAGATTACTGAAGAAAATGTATGTAAAGGGCAATCATGAAGGGGTAACCATCGGTACTGTGCCGTTTAATAAGAGTTTATCCGTAATGATCACCCACGATGTAGATTATGGGAAATCAGAGGAAAATTCACTGGTATATGCGGATTTTGAAAAGGAAAATCAGGTACCGTCCACCTATTATCTACAAACAAAGTACATTAAAGATTATTACGATGTGGCTTTTTGGGATAATGAGCATATACCCATGTTAAAAAAACTAAATTTGACAGGCATGGAACTAGGGAGTCACAGTGTGGCACATTCCTATTCTTTTAATGTATTTCCTTTAGGGACAGGGGAAGAACGTTATCCTGAATATAGGCCGTTTATATCGGAGCTATATCTGACTCATAATGGTACTGTTTTAGGAGAACTACGGGTTAGCAAATATCTTATTGAAAAAATGCTGGATGCGCCCCCAGTTGTCTCTTTCCGATCAGGTCATTTACTGCGCCCGCTAGTTTTACCGCAAGCACTGGAAGCTACTGGCTTTTTATACAGCTCAACTTTTACTGCCAATAATGTATTGTCACACCTGCCCTTTCAGCTAACCTACCAGTATGGGCTACAAGGTGAAACCAATATTTTCGAATTTCCTCTTACATTAGAAGATGAGTTGGGTGTTAAAATGGGTGACCGGGTACAGCCAGCTATAGAATTAGCACGGAAAATTAGTAAATACGGCGGGATTTATGTAATTCTAATTCATCCTAATATTTTAGATCACAAATTGCAGTTTGAAAAAGATTTTGTCGCTGGTGTTAAGGATTTTGCTTGGTTTAGTACAGTACGAAATTTTGGAAAATGGTGGGCTATTCGGGACAAAGTAGATGTAGATGTAACCCAGGAAGGAACGTTAAAAGTTGTCACACTTAGCGTGCCTGAGATCATCGAAGGATTGACCATTAAGGTACCAACAGGTTGGGTACTACAGCCTGGTGAACAAGCGGCAAATTACACGCAACATGCGGATAGTATCATAATTAATAAAGCCACAGGAGCCATGCGCTTAGTTTTTACAACAAAGTAAGGAAGAGTAGGAGGGACTATGAAAAAAAGATTTATTACAGTGATGATGATTGTCACGATGGGGATGGGAATGACTATGCCAGTAGCTTTGGCGGCCGTGCCATCTATGAAAACAGGTTTTACATACAGCAAGGACAGTGATGGAGTTGTGCTGCATTCTTATAATATTGGCACTAATGAGGAGGAAGAACCTTTCAATTTTACAGTGTATCACACTCGTTTGGCACAAAGTGGCATGACGATTAGTGAAAATACCTTGCAAGGCAAGTGGCGTCGTCCAGTCGGGCAGGGCTATATTACCCTCTGGGCAGGTTATATGAAAAATGATATTCGTAATGCCGGTACTTATGCACTCATGTATGATGAGGTTGTAGGATTTGATGATCATGTGTGGCTGAGTTATGGTCATGATATTGTTGATACCGTACTAGCACATAAAGCAGGTATTGGTAGTACAACGGCCACGGTTTCCTACTTGCATAAGACAGCGTCAGATATCGATATTAATGTTGTTGCGACTCATAACAAATATAGTGATAATAATACTCAGCAAATATATAACCTAGCTATTGAAAAAAAGATACGCAGTAATTTTAAAGTAGGCTTGAATTATGGTTACAGTACCGCTGATCATGCAGCGTCACCGGTGTATTATGTACCAATAAACGAAAGTGTAATTTCCCTTAAGCCAGAGTTAACCGTTCCGCTAGGGACAGGGAAAATGGTTATTGTTGCCGAACAGGCTTTGACGGGCCATAGCAATGGTTCTGCAAGCCATCGCCATAGTATTGGTTCCACCATTACTTTTGGTAAATTTTCCGTGGGAACGAAATATTATAGTGATGTTGGCTATAACGCTCGCAGTTCTTATATTAATTGGGATTCAAGTTTCTAGGTTGTCTATTATGCAGTGCAAAAGATGTTAGATAGTTTTTTGCACTGCTTTATTCGTGATTTTAAAGTAAGGGGGCAATTGAAGTTGCGAAAGGCAGTGCTGATCATATGCTTGGTTTTTTATATGGGGTTCTTTTTCATTCCAGCAGACGGTCATGCTGCCGCTGCTAATCATAACCGCTTAGCCGATAACAGAGCAACTAAACATATTTTTTTTGCTGGTTATGAATGGGAAGTCAAATCCGGACATTACTATCCAGGGAAAAACGATTGGTTGGCAGACAATGTTTGGGTGGACAATGAAGGCTTTTTGCACCTTAAGATTACTCACGTGGGGAAACAGTGGTATTGTGCTGAGGTTGCCTCCGTAAGGCGTTTTGGTTATGGATCTTATCAGTTTCAGGTTATTGCCCCAGTTGATAAGCTGGATGCTAATATTGTATTAGGTCTTTTTGTATATCCAGGTCCGGAGAATCCAGATCAGAAGAATGAACTTGATATTGAATTTGCAAAATGGGGTAAGCCAGGACAACCAATTGGCAATTACACTGTGACACCATCGCAGAAGACGCATCATTTTTCTTTTTCGTTAGAGGGCGATTATACCACTCACCAGTTTATATGGACGAAGGAACAAATTTTATTCCAAAGCTCATATGGACATGTAATGAATGATGCCACAGAATTTAGCAGCTGGCTATATAATACTCAGGAATATGATGGAAAAACAGCTATTCCCCCAGTCAGGGTGCATATGAACTTATGGTTATTTATGGGCAAGTCACCCTTAGATGGACAAGAACAGGAAATTATTATTAAGAACTTTATATTTAATTTTGGTACCTAATTTTAGAAAAAGGGTAGTACGGCTTTATTTGATGAAGTAAAGTGCTGCTATATTTTTATATTGTTTTAAGCTTTTGGATGATATGATTGATATCCTGGTATACATCATGGGGGAAATTCATTTGGCTTTCTACGGCCTGCTTTACTTTCATCGCTAAGGCTTTATCACCGATAATAATACTGCCGACAATTGTATTATCTCTGATAATGAAATAAAAATAGCGGTCGGTCTCTTCCTGTTCATATTGATAGCAATTGGTGTCTGTGAGATTGATGTCACCGATACTGAACAGATCAAGCCCTAGCACCTTTAATACATTGGACCTAGGAATACCGCCAAACTGTGTTTCAATGCCAATCGCGTTAAGACCCGCAACCTTGCCTTGATATTGGGCTGCATTCCATAGCCCGTACACTATGCCATGATGTTCTGTTACATCACCAGCGGCAAAGATATTATCATCCGATGTTTGCATAAGGTTATTTATGACTAAGCCATTTGCTACTTCAAGACCCGCTTTTTTAACTAGATCGGTATTTGGTCTTACGCCTGCTGTTATAATCACAAGCTCAGCTGGAATGGTTTCGCCGTTTTCTAGCGTAATACCTTGACAAAATATATTCCCGACAATTTCCTTGACTTTTACATTTTCTCGTACTTCAATACCGATACCCATTAAGTATTTTTTTAACATATTAGCGGCCTGTGGGGTTAGTTGTCGTGGCATTAGCCAGGGAGCGCCTTCTAATACCGTTACCTTCGTGCCATTTTGGGTGATAGAACCTGCTACTTCCAGTCCTAAGATTCCTCCGCCAATACAAACGCAGTGATGGGTTACCGGTGTTTTTTGCAGTACATATTCAGCGTCTTCTATGGTTCGGACAGAGATACTATTTGTCAGGTTGCTACCAGGGATGGGGGGGATAAATGGCGAGGAACCAGTTGCCACAATCAGTCGGTCATAAAAAAGAGGAGTTCCATCTTGCAATTCAACCTCTTTGGTGACGGTGTTGATAGATTTGGCTTTCTGTCCGCTAATAAGCTTGATTCTATGTTCTTTATACCAATGATCAGGATATATTGTTAAATCATCTTTATTGATTTGCTGAGCCAGATATCGCGTCAGATTAAGGCGATAATATGGTAGTTGTTTTTCAGCAGAAAGAATCGTAATATTCGTATGATCGGATTGATTACGAATTTCTTCCGCTGCGGCAAGACCAGCGATTCCGCCGCCAATAATAAGAATATGGTTTACTTTAATCTTCTCTTTTTGGCTTTCTGTCATGCTAGAGGATTCTGCATTTTCCGTTGGGGTAATCACTTCTTGGGCGAAAGGTTCAAATTCCTTTGCTGAGGCACCGCATACGGGACAAATTTCGGGAGGGTTATCGCCATTGTGTATATATCCACATATCATACATCTAAAGCTTTTCATGTATTGAATTCCTCCTCAATCATCAGGTTATATAGCGTAGAAAATAAGAAAATTTAAACTTGTTTAGTATTTTCTATCATTGGGAAAGAAATCCTGCCAATTGTCTTCTCTAATTTTTAGTTGTCTCTATTTACTAAGGAAAAAGAAAATAGGTGAAGTTTTCATGGACAAATACAGTGAGTTTGTTTATGATTTAGTTAAATGTGAATGTATCAGATTTATTTGACAAAAAAATTTTTTTTGTATAAAATTTGAATATTCAATATATGCAGGATCATTCAGGAAGACTTTGTTAATAAAAGGGTCAGAATAGAGTCAGTTATGACCAATTACTAAAAGTGGATCTATATGAAAAAATTAGAGGTATTTAGCAGGAAGTATAGAATTCTTTATAATATAGCGGATCATATTGATAAAGTACAAGAATAATTGGTTCTATTTTGCTTAGTAATGAGAAAGATGGTATTTCGTATATCGTACGCAGTTTATAATAAGGGTGGATAGATAATTTATGGCTGAATGTATCGCACGTCAACCCATTTTTGATACAAAATTAAGAATTTATGGCTACGAGTTATTATATCGGAGCAATGCGGTTGCTGCTGCGATGGCTCTTAATTTTTTTACCCCATGTGATCCAGATCAGGCAACCTCAAGTGTGTTAACCAATAGTATGTTTTTATTCGGCATGGAAAAATTGACTCAGGGAAGACCTGCCTTTGTCAATTTTTCTCAACGATTGTTGGTTAGTGATGTGATGACCTTTTTGCCAAACCGAGATATCGCTGTCGAATTATTAGAAACCGTGGAGCCGGATGCTTTAACTTTGGCAGCCTGTGAAAAGCTAAAAGCAAATGGCTATAAAATTGTTTTGGATGATTTTGTGTATCATCCTCGAATGGATCCGCTTATTGATATTGCCGACATTCTTAAAATAGATTTTTTAACGAGCGATCCATCTTACTGTGAGGCCATCACAAAACAATTCCGCAAGAGAACGGATCTTATCTTTCTTGCAGAAAAGGTAGAGACCTATGAGCAATATCGCCAAGCGTTATCCTGGGGCTATACTCTATTCCAAGGCTACTTCTTCTGTAAGCCTGTGGTTGTAGATACACATGATATCCAAGGCAATAAACTGGTCTATTTTAAGTTACTGAAAGAATTGAACAATCCTAAAGTTGGACTAAATCAGCTGGAAGAGATTATTCATAGAGATATATCCCTTTCCTATAAAATTCTTAAATATATTAATTCTGCAGGTTTTGGTCTCAAAGAGAGAATTACTTCTATTAAGCAAGCTGTGGCCATGATGGGAAGCGAGAAACTGGCGAAGTTTGTGACTCTTGTGTTACTAAAGGGGCTTGGAGAAGATAAACCAAGCGAGCTAGTTGTAAGATCCATCATACGCGGTCGTTTTGCTGAATTGCTTGCGGAGTCATTAAAATTCGAAGATCAGATAGGTGACGCCTTTTTAATGGGTATGTTTTCTTTGATGGATGCACTTCTGGATCGACCGATGAATAAAATTCTTGAAGAACTTCCTCTAAATGAAAATGTTTCCAATGCACTCCAACGTAGACCAAGTACACTGACTTTAATTTTAGAAACCATTATTGCCTATGAAGAAGGCGATTGGGATAAATATGATATATACTGCCAAACAATCGGATTAGACAATGAAACCGCCAGGACTCTATATTTGGAAGCGGTTGCATGGATTGAGAATATGGAGCAATAGTTTTGATCGTATTATAATATAAAATAGAGTGATACCAACAAAAAAACCTAGAGTCCTCAAAATAAAGGATTCTAGGTTTTTTTCTATTTCTGACCGTTAATTTCTTCTGCCAATGCTTTAAAAGCTGGAATGGAATTTTTAATACTAGTGAAATCCACGCAATAAGCTAATCGAAAGTAGCCAGGGCAACCAAATCCGCTTCCCGGTACAATGAGAAGATTGTATTTTAATGCACGTTTGGCAAATTCGATATCATCGGGAATGAGAGACTGAGGAAAAAGATAAAATGCTCCCTGGGGTTTTACACAAGAATATCCTAATTCAATTAGATGATTGTATAAAAAATCACGTCTTTTTTTATATTCATCGGTATTTACAACGGCATTCAAAGAGTCGCCAATGACTTTTTGAAAGAGGGAAGGGGCATTTACGAAACCTAGCGTTCGATTGCAAAAGATCATGCCATTGATTAATAAATCCACATGTTCAATGCTCGGATTTACTGCAATATAGCCAACTCTCTCGCCTGGAATGGCTAAGGATTTACTATAGGAGTTTACAACGGCTGAGTGCTTGAATATTTTCAGAATACTGGGTACTTCTACTTGATCATATACTATTTTGCTGTAGGGCTCATCAGAGATGACAAGTATTTTAGAATTAAATTCGATTTCTTTGGCTTCTAGTATAGCAGCGATCTTTTTTAATGTTTCTTCGCTATATATTACACCTGTTGGATTATTGGGAGAATTGATAATGATTGCTTTACATTTAGGTGTAATACTTTTGGCAAGACAATCTAAAGATGGTTCAAAAGTTTCGGTATCTGCCGGGACAACTACAGGTTTTCCGTTATAGTTTTCAATATAAAATAGATATTCAACAAAGTATGGTGAAAAAACGATGACTTCATCGTCAGGATTTAAAATGCTTTTTAAGACAACATTCAGTCCTCCAGCAGCTCCACAGGTCATGATGATATGATTTTGCGTTACTGGTAAGCCGCTTTCTTCAGCAGCTTTCTCTGCAATTTTTTCCCGTACTTCCGGGTGCCCGGCATTGCTCATATAACGATGCAGGCCAGTACACTCGCCAGAGGTATATTTTTTGATGGCGTCTTTTACTTCTACTGGTGGTTCATAATCAGGATTGCCTAGACTAAAATCGTATACTTTTTCTGCACCATGAATTTCTCGAAGCTTTGCTCCTTCCTCAAACATAGCGCGTATCCACGACGAGTTATTAATTTTGTTGTAAATATTTTGCGAAAGCATCTACATTCCTCCTGAATTTTGTAAATAAAATAGTGTAAGAGTGTTCTTTTATTCTTTCTGGATGGACTGGCAAAAAACCTTTTCAAATTGTAAATAAAAAATGCAGCAAATGATTTTGCATGGGATTCGTGTTCTCACATATGCCTTTGCAGGGGTTAAGATAACGCGTGTGTAAAGTCACTATGCTTTTAGGCTCGCGGATGTAAACAACTCATCATTATAATCGAGCCGATACACTAAAAAAATATGACGAGGATCAGAATCCTGTACATAAGGTAATTTGATTTCATTCCAAAGTATAAAGGGGGTATTGTTTTCTAGAAAGTATATATAGTCAGGGGAGGGGTAATACAATATAATATCCACTGGTCTTTCATGGGCTTCTACCGAATTTAAAATATTTCCGATCACTTTTATAAAAATTTGTACAGAAAAAGGGTTAAAAAAGTAGAATTTATTATCGGAGGGATTTATATTATATTCTTCTGCAAGGGAATTTAAGAAATGTAATTTATTGATTTTCTTTTTATGTTTCTTTAGAAAATCTTTTTTATTATCAATAGCTTGTTTATAGAAAAAGGTATTCATTTCTATACCTGTAATAGTGGAATCAAAAAAGTAATTTATGTAAAAGTTAAGCCGTCCTTTGCCGCATCCAAAGTCAACGATATGATCTTCTGCTGTAAAAGGATATTGTTTAGATAATATCTCTAATACAGAGTAGGAGGTTGGTTCATATCTGTTGTAGTGCACTGATTCATTAAATATTTTTTGTTCGCCTGAGGTTTTTATATTCAAAAAGTTTTCATAATATTGTTCGTTCATTATAGTTCCCTTCTGAGTTTCATTTTTATATCGGATTTTGTATTGTGATTTTTTGGTACATGCTGGTAATTTTTTCATTTAATATATAATTTGCAAAATAAATAAATAAAGGAAAAATTCTTGGAAACCAGTGACTCGTCTGCGTGGCTTTAACAGTTCAGCATTATACACTGGAAAATTTAAACTTGCAAATAAACTATGAGAGAAAAGCGGATGAGGGATAACAGCAGAAAATATCAACTGGGAGCAAAAAAAGAAAATTTTACTATATGTTTTTCTGATAATACCTGATAAAATCAATATATAATATGAACTAAGGGGGAGCACAAAGTGCAATATCCATATAGACAAGAAAAACAAATGCAAATGAATACTAAGCCATTAATGAAAAAGGATAATACAATATACCGCGTTCAGAACCCGATACGTAGTGAATTATCATTAGTCATATTTTTTCTGCTTAAATTCCATATTTCTCGTAATGTGGCAAAGGTAGCAAAAGCACACCCAAAAACGAACATTATTTTTGATAAGGTTGGCGGGTCTTGGTGGAAACCCGACTATCGTATCATAGTTGGCGGAAAAACGAAGAAAGAGGTGCAAGCTGCCGCCGACATGTTACAAAAAAAATTAAATGGCGGAAAAACAAAAAAAGAATAAAGTAGAGTTTCGATTGGTCTGACGTTACTACAGGTGAGACTGAATCGATAGTAAAGAACCCGAGAGTCTAAAATCGACTTTCGGGTTCTTTTTTGCTTTTGAATTGTCAATACTTAGTCGGATGATTTTTATAAGGGCTGCTATCTAAATGTAGTGGGGGCAATGTGTTGGTATAACTTTTATTGCAGGGGAAAACATAACATTGCCTATTATAGCTGTATAGTATAAAATAAATTGCAAAGTATGTTATAAGGGGTGTTTATGATCCAAACTGCCAATCGTCAAGCGATAATTCGATCATTAAAAGGAAAAATTTTAGCTGCTTATAAATATTTAATGGAACACAATGATCAAGAAAATGCCAACAAAGTGAAGCAATTAGCAGGCAAATTAGTTAATGAGGAATTTACCATTGCTTTTTGCGGACATTTTTCAGCAGGAAAATCAACGATGATTAATCGCTTAGTGGGGGAGAATTTACTACCGTCGAGTCCGATCCCAACGAGTGCAAATCTTGTAAAAGTAAAAACAGGAGAAGAGTATGTAAAGGTATTTTTTAAAAATGAAAAACCTCGTTTATACCTCGCTCCCTATGATTATAAAATGGTAAAAAACTATTGCAAAGATGGGGATCAAATTCAGGAAATTGAAATTAGTCATTCTGATTCTCAGCTGCCAAGTCATACTGTTATTATGGATACTCCCGGTATTGATTCGGCAGATGATGCGCATCGTATTGCCACAGAATCGGCTATTCACCTTGCGGATTTAATTTTTTATGTCATGGATTATAATCATGTTCAATCGGAATTGAATTTTATGTTTACCAAAGAATTAACAGAGGCTGGCAAAGAAGTTCATCTGGTGATTAATCAGGTGGATAAACATTCCGCGCAGGAACTTTCGTTTGCTGAGTTTAAAAAAAGTGTGGTTGACTCCTTCTCATCATGGGGAGTAAACCCGGCTAATATTTTTTATACCTCTTTAAAACAGGATGAGCATGAGTATAATCAATTTCCTCAGCTACAGTCTTTCTTGGCGGAGCGGTTACAGGAGAAAGATAGCTTACTCCTGCAAGCAATTTCTTATTCCTTGCAAAAAATCATCAAAGACCATTTGAATGAAATTAAGAAAAAGGATGAACTAGAGCTTGGACCATTCAAGGCTATTTTGAATGAATTGTCAGCTAAGGAGCAAGAAGAGTTAGCGGATAACTACAATCAGCTGAGTGAAGAGAAACGTGCTTTAGGTGAGGGAAGCGAAAAGGCAGAGAAGGAATTTGATTCCGAGATTAATAAAATTATGTCCAATGCCTATTTAATGCCTTTTGAAACCCGGGCCCTTGCGGAAGGGTATCTGGTATCCTGTCAGCCTAATTTTAAGGTTGGACTGCTGTTTACAAAACAAAAAACATTGGCCGAGAAACAGAATCGATGGGATCTTTTTTACCAAGGAATTCTCGAAAAAACAAAATCGCAGTTAGAGTGGCATCTTCGTGAATTTCTGCTAAGGTTTTTACAGAAAAAGCGGATTGAAAATAAAGAATTGCTTGCTAAAATTCAGAGCTTTACGGTTCATTTTTCAAACGAATTATTAGCAAATGCTATAAAGACAGGCGCTCGTTTATCCGATACTTCTGTTATTAATTATACGGATACTGTGGCAAATGAAATCAAACTATTGGCTAAAAGTACTGTATCTGAGCTTAAGAGTGAAATACTAGATGTTCTGCAGGAAAAAAATACAGCAATTGAGGCGAAATTAGCGCAACAATCAGAGGGATTAGAACGCTATATCACCGCAATAAAGCAGGTCAAACAATATGAATTATCTGAAAGCCTTGAGCAAAAGAAACTCGAAATGCTACTTAGCGAGAGTAGTGGGCTAACAGAGGATCGTTTTCATTTGTTTGATCTAAAAGAAGAGGAATTTGAGGTAGTGTATGGGGACGCTGGGCATGCCGTGCAAACGCAGAAAAAAGCGAGTACACCGATCAATAAGCCGATTCGAAAAGAAAAAAATCCATTACCTGCTAACGCCGCAGACAAGATGAAACAGACAGCTGAGAAACTAGAGAAGACCGCGCAGCTCGTTCGGGATTTGCCAGGCTTTACAAAGCTGGCAAGTGAACTGACAGAAAAAGCACAAAGGCTGAATCATAAAGGGTTTACGGTTGCATTATTCGGGGCATTTAGTGCTGGTAAATCTTCGTTTGCCAATGCACTAATCGGAGAACGAGTGTTACCGGTTTCGCCCAACCCAATGACTGCGGCAATCAATAAAATTAAGCCGATCAATGAAATCTATTCACATGGGACGGTTCTCGTTAAGGTGAAAGAGGAACGTGCCATGCTCGAAGATGTAAATCATGCTTTGAAGCTATTTGATGTTCATGCTGAGAGCTTAGCGGATGCAAAGGTAAAAGTAGAAACATTCACTGGGGATTTAGATCAGCAGGGGGCAGCTGAGAAGATCAATTATTCCTTTTTGCAAGCTTTTGTACGCGGATATGCTGCTTTTAGCGAGCAGCTAGGGACAGTACTGGAAAAAACTATCACAGAATTTAGTGATTATGTTGCCATGGAAGACAAATCTTGCTTTGTTGAATGGATTGATCTGTATTATGATTGTCCATTAACGCGCAAAGGGATTACTCTAGTCGATACTCCGGGGGCTGATTCCATTAATGCCCGTCATACTGGGGTAGCATTTGATTTTATCAAAAATTCGGATGCGATTTTGTTTGTAACCTATTATAATCATGCATTTTCAAAAGCCGACCGGGAGTTTCTAATTCAGCTTGGGCGTGTAAAGGATTCCTTTCAATTAGATAAAATGTTCTTTATGATCAATGCGATTGATTTGGCAGATAGTGAAGAAGAAACGGAAACGGTTACGCTATATGTACAGGAACAGCTCATCAAGTATGGAGTACGAAATCCACATTTATATCCATTATCAAGTTTGAAAGCACTGAAAGAAAAAGAGGAGAAGATGTCTCTTGCTGCTTCAGGCATGCCAGCGTTTGAAGAGGCTTTTTATCATTTTATTACCAATGATTTGGCGAACTTGGCGATTGCTGCATCCGAAAATGAGTTAGGCCGTGTTTCCCGCTTAGTAACAAAACTCATTGAGAGTAGTAGAGAAGATGCTACTGTTAAGCAGCAAAAACGATTCAATATCCAAACGGAAAAAACGAGTATAAACGAACTTTTTGCACAACAAACAGTACAAAATTTGAAAAATCGTTTGTATCAAGAAACAGAAGAGCTAATTTATTATATAAAGCAACGGGTTTTTCTACGTTTTAATGATTTCTTTAAAGAAGCATTCAATCCGAGTGTACTACGTGATGATGGTCGTAATCTGAAAAAAGTATTGCAGAATTCACGGAATGAATTACTCGAACAAATTGGGTTTGACTTCGCACAGGAAATGAGAGCAACAACCGTCAGAATGGATTGCTTTGCCGAAAAAATAACAGCAGAGTATCAAGGAACGCTTGTCGAAATGACTCGTGAGATGAATCAGGATTTATCTTTTTCTCTGTTTGAAGGTAAAGAAAAAGTAGAAGTTGATTTTGAACCTGCATTTAAAGATATTCCGCTCGGATTATTTTCAAAAGCGATGGATTATTTTAAAAATCCAAAATCATTTTTTGAGAAAAATGAAAATGCACTGATGCGTGATGAAATGTACCGTGTTCTGAATGTAGCGGCAGATGAATATTTGCAGAATGAAAAAAAACGAATACAGAATCTATATGCAAATCTTATAGAGAGTGAGTTTAGAGAACTTATCTTACAAATGACGCAACAAGCAGATGATTTTTATCTAAGTATGCTCTCAGCCTTAGATGGCGGAGTTCCGGCTGAGCAGTTACTGGAGATTCAGCAAAGCTTAACAGAGCTGATAGACCAAGAGGAAAGCAGCAAGGATTGATTGCCTGTTATGGTATGAATTTGGTAACATGATATAGACGCAAAAAGAACCGCAGGTTTTTATGACCACCTGCGGTTCTTTTTACATTAACTAAATGGTATCTATCTTGTCACTCTGCCGGTAATAGGCTATAGGGCTTCGCTTGCGTCCTTCGTAAAGCCACTCAGCCCTATAGCCTATTACCGACGATTGCCTGTACAAGACATAGTAGGATATATATATAGTTCAAAGTATTACTATTCAAAAGGGCGTACTCGCAGGGTTAGGCCAAGTTTATCAGTAAGAGCTTGGCAAGCTGCTATTTCTTCTTTGCCAATGCAGTCGACAACGGTCATTACAACGTTAGGTACATATTGTTTGCAGCTAACAGCGAAATTCAGCATAGCATCAAAGGATGAAAGACCAAACTGATTGCGCGTTAGATGCAAATATTCTGTGGCATTTGAAGCATTCAAACTGATCGACATTGTGTCAATGAGTCCTTGAAATAAAGGGGCAATTTCTTTGCCAGCTTGTAGCTCACAAAGACCATTGCTATTAATACGTAGTGGAATGTTTCCATGGTACTGCTTTAGATAACGGGCTGTTTCCAGTAGCACATCGAGGCGCAGTGTTGGCTCGCCAAAACCACAAAATACAATTTCATTAAAAAGATCCATATTGTATTTACGAAACTCCGCTATTAGTTCCTGGGCAGAAGGCTCCTGCTTTAGCCATAGGGAGCTAGATTCTTGCATTTTTTTTGTATTGCGCAGACAAAATGTACAAGAGCAGGTACATTGGTTAGTAAGGCTCACGTACACATTGGTTTTTTGCATAGGCTCGCGCTGCAGGCGGACCGCTAAGTCTTCATATCCATCATTTCTAGGTGTGTAAAGTAACATTGAGGAACCTTCTTTCTTTTATCATTATGTAAGGTCGGTTAGATATTCTTCAAAACAAATTCCATACTGAACCGGAATATTTTGTTTTACTGTATATTCAATGGTTTTACTGATAAAATGGGTCGCTTTTTCTACTGCTGTAACAAAATCAATACCGTTAATTAAATTACCGGATAGAATCGATACAAATACATCACCAGTACCAGAGCGGTCCTCACCAATTTTGTTTGCACTAATGATCTGATATGGTTTGCCCTGTTCATATACAAAGTTTTGTATCGTAGTTCCATCGGTTAGACCGGTGATGACAACGCGGCGCGGACCGTATGTACAAAGACGCTTTGCAATATCTTCAAGTTCTAGGGCCGTCAAGGTGTGATCCGGATATGGAATATCTAATAAATTACAAGCTTCGGTGAGATTCGGCGTTAAAACATGGGCATATTTAAGCAAACGCTTCATTTCATGGCACATTTCTGGGGTATAGGAAGAATATAGTTTTCCGTAATCCCCCATAACGGGGTCTACAATCACCAGCGTATGGGTGCTTGTAAATTTTTCTAAAAATTCAATGACAATGTCAATTTGTGCTGTGGAACCTAAAAAACCAGTAGAAATACCATCAAATTGGATACCTAATTCGCTCCAATTATTCATGTACTCTCGCATACGCATTGTATAATCATCTAAAAAGAACTTAGAAAATCCTGTATGAGCGGATAAGATGGCAGTCGGTAATGGGCAACATTGTATCTTCATAGCAGATATAATTGGCCAGGCAGCTGCGATGGAGCAACGCCCAAAACCCGTTATATCATTCACAACAGCGATTCTTTTTTGTTTCAGTACATTCAAAATTCTATCCTCCTTGGAACATCCATTTATGTATTATAACATAACTTTTTTTATTGAGAATAGATTTACATATAAAACGATGACTTAGAATGTGATTTTACTAATTTGTGGCAGATGTACGCTACGGAATCATTTACATTCATAGTGTAAAACCGAATAGAACCGAAAGGATCTGTCAGATGGGGAGATAAATGATAAAAAATGACTGTGAAGACTTCAGAGGGCGGTAAATAGCGGAATTTGATAAAAATAAGTTGACGAATGAAAAAAAACAAAGTAATATTATGCAGTCATTGTTTATTTAAAAATTTACTGGAGGTATTCATGGAAACGAAAGAGCAAAAAGTACAAATTATGGTTGCGGACCCTTCTGCCTTGGGATTATTCGGTTTAGCGATGGTGACCTTGGTTGCTTCATCGCAGAAATTAGCTTGGACAACGGGAGTGTCTTTGGTGATTCCCTGGGCGATTTTTCTAGGTGCTGCGGCACAGTTGATGGCATGTGTATATGATTTCAAGCACAATAATATATTTGGTGCAACCGTATTTGGTGGATATGGTCTATTTTGGATTGGTGTAGTTGTCTCTTGGTTCATTAAGTTAGGGGTTTTTGGATCGACGTTAGCCGAGACTGCTGATATCAAACAGCTTGGTTTTGCTTTTATCGGTTACTTTATTTTTTCGGTTTTTGGTACAATTGCTGCTGTTGAAACCAATAAAGTTCTCCTTGCTATCATGGTATTGGTAGATGTTTTGATGGCTGGTCTGGCGCTAGATACTTTTGGTTTGGGTGGGCATTGGGCACATACAGTTGCTGCCTGGGCGGAAATTGCTGTTTCTTTGCTTAGTTTTTATGCATCAGGTGCGACTTTTCTAAATAAATCTTTTGGCAGAGTGTTTCTTCCAGTAGGTAAGCCATGCGGTATATTTAAATAATGAGTTGATACTCCGTTCTGCTAGGCACCCTTTAGTCAGACAGCGTTTTTAAAGTCCATCGGCGGTATAAGATGGACAAAACCTTTTGCCTAGAGGGGCTTTCTTTTTTTATAAAAAACTTTAAGGTAGATAGTGTGAATATATAGTATAATATAAGAAATAGAATTTTATACAAAATATCAATAGATGTCGGGAGGAGCTCATTTGAAAAGTATCTTATTAATAGGTGGCGGTCGAGGTGGAGTTGGCATCATCGAGATGTGCAACAAGGTATCTGACATGGAAATTGCTGGGGTTGTTGATCTTAAAAAAGACGCTATGGCTATGGAATTAGCCGAAGAAATGGGTATTCCTACGTTTTTAGATGTCAGAGAGGGCCTTAAATTATCGCAGGTTAATGTAGTCATCAATATTACTGGCAACGAAGAAGTGAATCATTTGATAGCGCAGCATAAAGCTCCTCATGTTCAGGTTATAGACGAATTTATTACACGCATGTTGTATCATTTGATCAAATCACAGGCAATCATAAGTGAAGAAATTAATGATAGAGTTGTTGTATTATCAAAGTCGGTAAATGAGGCCAGAACTCATATTGATAATACCCATGAAGTGATTGAATTCATCAATAAAATATCTCAACAGACTAATCTTTTAGGATTGAATGCCGCTATCGAGGCGGCGCGGGCGGGTGAGCATGGCCGAGGTTTTGCAGTGGTGGCGAGTGAGGTTCGCAAACTATCAGAGGACAGTGTAGAAGCAACCAAAAAGATTAATACTATTTTGGGTAATATTGAGACGTCCATGCAAACTATTGTTACAGGTATCGAGCAAACGGCTACTGTTGCCGAACGACATTTAAAGAATGAATTGATTATTGGTAAAAAAGTATAGTGATAGGAAAATGTTGTTTAAGCAGGAAAAAAATCACTACTAAGAGAATTATCCTACAGTAAAAGAGTATTAGTAACGTTACTGATTGGCGATACATCCTGAAAAAGGATGCGATGAATAGTAGTCTCAAGTTGGACGCTTTGACTATTAGGAGCAACTAGCGTAACCGGCCTTCTAAATATAGAAGGCTTTTTTTGTGCCTGTAATTGCTTTTAAATCATAGGTGGTGCAACAATTAGTTACGGTATTTTTGTTGGGGTTGATAGGTTTGGATAAACATGCATAAGAAGGGGATGCACATGAAGATTGTAGTGACCGTTAAAAGTGTTGGAAAGAAAAAAGAGTATCTTACCCAAAAAGAGTGGGAATTATTCGATGAGCCTTCTACATTGCGCGAATTAATTACTGCTGTGGTTAAAAAAAATGTACAGGACTTCAATAATCAAGAAGTCGAAGCGCCCCTAATGAATTATCTTACCCAAAGCGATATCAAAGAGCAGGGGGTCACTGGCAAAGTCAGCTTTGGTGCGCATTACAATGAGAATAAAGCCGATGTTACTGAGGCAATTCGTGTGGCACTGCAAGCCTTTGCTGATGGACTATATAAGGTTTATGTAAGAGAAGAAGAAATTGAAGAGTTAGATATACCATTGCAGTGCCAAGATGGCGATGCCGTGGCATTTATAAAATTAACAATGTTAGCGGGAAGAATGTGGTAATTAAAGGAGGGCATCGTAGTGAATACAGCAGTAGAGGAAGAAGTTTCGTATTATGAAAAATTAGAAAAGAAGGCTCAAGCATTAACTGGCAATGAACAGAAATTAGCACTATGTATTCTAAAAATAGTGCAAACGGTATATTACAAACGACAAGAGCATCAGGACGAAGTCATAGCGATATTAAATGCCATAGCGGGGCACGCCGATGAGACGATTGTAAATACGGTTACGCGGGCAGTAAAAAAACTAATGGGGACACAGTCTAATGACAGCTTTGATAAGAGAATGACCAACGCTCTTAGCAAAGTAGTAAGGCAACTATTAGGAAATCATCCAGCAGACATTGCAGAGCATATGATGACGCATGCGATAGAATATTCCTATAGTGTAGGCTATTATCGAAAACCATTCCGGACAACGGATATTCAATGCCATATAGAAGAGATCCTGACAAAAATATACTCATTGATCGAATTATATCAACAGAAAAAAGACTTTGCGCTGATGGACTATCTCACGAAGGTAGACTATGACATTGATACAAGCATTATTGCCAGTCATATTGCGTTTGCACTAGACAACAACAATGAAGAAGTCTTCTTAGCATTAAAAGAAATTATTTATGGTGAAAACAATACTGCGTTACTTTCTAGAACGATGATAAAAGGTATTTTCCTAAGTCATAATGTGGCGGCCCATCAGATGATGGGGGAACTACTGATTGCAGCGAAATTACAAGAAGGTCTGCGACAAAGTATCGTTGAAAGTATGGATGAAGGAAATTTAGCAGCGACTACTTATATCTTGAAAATTATTATTGACCAGGATTTAATTCGTTATAGTTCTGTGCTTAGAGCATTAGAGGTTTGGACCGGACTAAGCTTTGAAGCTACCAATAGTAGAGTGACAAAACAAACCATTACATATGCCTACCAGTGTTTAACGGATGAAACACTGCGGAATCAGTACCTCGAAAGTGAAGATGTCAATAAATTATTTATGAGTTTGTGGGCTTCTGCCGTGCGAGAAGAACAGGATTTATATAGTAAAGTTGAAAATATCATGGAACATGGCGCTTTATATCAAAAAATTGTTGCTCAATATCTTTTAACGCAAAGCCAGAATAAAGAATTACGGTATATGATTGCTCAAAAATATTTAGCAGAGACTGACCTAGAACTTCGCTACTATGTTCTCGAAAATTATACGTATCAATGTCAGTATCCCTGGGGAATAGTTCCTGAGACTGGTGAGCCCAATACAACGATTACGATTGAGAGACTTACCCATTTGGAGAAGAAGGCAGAACGAATTCGTCAGTTTGAGCTTTTAAAACAGATGATTGTAAACATGCCGAAAAAAGAACTTTCCTTTCCGTCAAAAGTATATGATTGGTTAACGATTAGTTATTCTGTTGATGTAGTTGTAAAAAAAATGCTGTATCTTATCGCCTATGATATGGATAGTGATGCTATCAGCGAGATCATTGCATTAAAAGATCGCCTAAGTCCCGATGTCCGAGGCAACTTACTAAAATATTTTATACGTGATGACGCTAGTACCATACAAAGAGAATTTCTATTTGTCAGTTTGTCTGATAAAAGTATTGCCAATCGTGAGATTGCGTTAGAAAAAATAAAAAAACTAATACTGCAGGCTGATGAAGTCAATCTGATTGAGGCCATGCTCAATCTAAAGACTGGCTCGTTGCGTCAAGGAACCATTAAAATCTTATTAGGCCTTCCACAAGAGGAGGTGGTTTCGACCATCAATCGCTTATTGAAAAGCAAAAATGAATTGCAACGCTTAGGGGCACTAGAACTTTTAAATGAGATTAAAAATGACACTGCGTTTGCTGAGCCCTATGCACTCATAAAGAAAAATTTGCTAGAACTGAAAGAACCGACTAAGAAGGAAGCTATTTTGATCAGTAAGCTTTGTCAAGCCGAGGAGTATAGTGCTAAGAATGGTTTTGGCTTATATGCCGTAACTGGTGAGGCTAGGGTGAAAGAACCGCAGCAATATGAGAAATTTAATATAAAAGAGATCTTTACCTTATCAACCGAAAAAATGAACACCGTTTTGCAGGAGTTATCTAGCTTAGTACATGAACATCGTGAACATGAGTATGAAGTGGAGTGGTATTCTGGGTATAAGCAAACATATCTGATTGGTGAAAGATTAGAAACTTCATATAATAGAAGAGTGACCAAGAGCGGCAATGGATATATAAAAGCGCTGCCTCTGCCAGAGGTATGGAGTGATTATTTGCAAAAGAGTGGTCTTAGTGTACTCGACATACTACAACTGGCGTTCTATTGTAAAACTGAAAAATTATATCAATATTGCTTTCATAAACTTAGCGCTTGGGAACAGGAGCGCTATCAACCAAAAGAAGGTTGGACAAAAGAGCTGATCAAACAAATCTATCCACTTGAACAAATTAAAGTATTTTTTGAGCAAAGAGAACAAACTGCACCGAGTGCTAGCCGGTCTGTTGGTCCAACGATCCCATTACCATATTCATATCAAATTAGCACACTGATAGACGGTTATTTTGAAGATGCGGATAAAAAAACGCGCTTTACCCTTGCTAACAAGGTGCTTAATACGATTGTTTATTCACTACCAGTAGATAAATTAGAAATGGAAAAAGAATTATTACATCTTATTATCTATCCATGGCTAAACTGGTTAGAACATAGTGTGTATGATGATGGCTCTTTTGAACAATATTTTTGCATAAAATACAAATTATATACAATGAAAAACTTAGAAGACTATATTCCATCGCTAATAGAATTTATAAGGGCCTATGATTTACAGCTTGTTACTAGCGATGAAATATTCAAGGAACTACTGATTCGAAAAGAATGCGTTTCACATATCCGTAGCATTACAAATAAGAAGGAAAATTTGGTACAAGAATACCCTTCTATAAAGAAGTTTAAAGAGCAAGTGATTGCTAAGATACTAGAAGTTGAGCTAAAACGCGGCGATTTACCAACGGAAGTCAGTGCGCTAGCTATGGGAATCAGCTATTATGAAGGAATGGAATACTTTGTAAATATCCTGCTGGCCTTAGAAAATGAGACATTTATTCGCGGTTATATCTACAGTTACGGCAATAACAGTACAAAACGAGAATGTTTGAGCTCATTACTACGGGCTTGTTATCCCAAAGAGGGCGAAAATGAGCACTTGCTGCGCGAATTACTAACAGGGAAGAACATAACTGAAAAAAACTTATTAGAAGCAGCCATGTATGCACCACAATGGATTGAAATTGTCGCCAACTATTTAAAATGGACTGGACTGCGCAGTGCTGCCTGGTATTTTCATGCACACATTAATGAATCGTTCTCTGCAGAAAAAGAGACCATCGTGGCGCATTATTCTGCAATATCAGCAGAAGACTTTAATGATGGCGCTTTTGATATTCAGTGGTTTCGAGATGCTTATGGACAATTAGGTGAGATACGATTTAATGTTTTATATAGCTGTGCAAAATATATTTCAGCGGGAGCCAATCACCGTCGGTCACAGCTGTTCGCTGATGCAACACTCGGAAATCTAGAGCTACAAGATATGCAGACCTCCGTAGCCGAAAAACGTAATAAAGATCATTTGTTATGTTATACACTGATTCCGCTTAATACAAAAGATCCAAAAGATGTGCTAAAACGGTATGGATTTATACAGGAATTTTTAAAGGAAAGCAAAAAGTTTGGTGCGCAGCGCCGTGCTAGTGAAGGAAAAGTAGCAAGCATTGCTTTACATAACTTAGCGAGAAATGCGGGATATAAAGATGTCATACGCCTCACTTGGGATATGGAGTCCGAGAAGATCAAAGAAATCATGCATTACTTAGAGCCATATCGTATTGATGATATGACAGTGCAACTTGTAATTGATGAAGAGGGCAGTGGCAGCATCAAAGTTGTCAAAAATGATAAAATACTAAAATCCATACCAGCAAAATACAATAAGCACGAATATATTGTTGCGTTAAAAGAAAGCAACAGTGAGATCAAAGACCAATATCGCAGAGCCAAAGCAGAACTCGAACGCTCCATGGAGGCGCAAAGTACATTCTCACTTCATGAGATTGAGAATCTCACCAAGAATCCTGTACTGGCCCCTATGATCCATAAAGTCGTATTACAGATCGGGAAGCATTTGGGATATTTTAAGGCTGGAACATTAACGGGCGTTGATGGTGTAGTGTATCAGATAGAGAAGCACGATGAAATATCGATCGCTCATCCCATTGCACTCTATGAAAGTGAGCAGTGGAGTTTGTATCAACAAGATTTATTTGAGCGCGGTATTAAACAACCATTCAAACAAGTGTTTAGAGAACTGTATCTGCCAAATGAAGATGAACTAGCTAGCGGGATTGTATCGAGGCGTTATGCAGGGCATCAAGTACAACCGAAGAAGACCGTGGCTTTACTAAAAACTCGTGCTTGGACCGTCAATTATGAAGAAGGATTACAAAAGGTATATTATAAAGAAAATATTATTGCCAAAATTTATGCATTAGCCGACTGGTTTTCGCCTTCGGATGTAGAAAGTCCCACCCTAGAAACGGTGCAATTTCTTGATCGACATACCTATAAAAGCCTAGAGATTAAGGCCATACCTCAGATTATTTTCTCGGAAATAATGCGTGATGTTGATTTAGTTGTTAGTGTCGCACATGTTGGCGGCGTTGATCCAGAGGCTAGTTTATCAACCATTGATATGAGAAAGTCTATCGCGCTAGCATCATTGCGTCTAATGAAAATTCAAAACGTAAGGCTAGAAGGCAACTATGCTCATATTGCGGGAAGTCTTGGTGAATATAGTGTTCATTTAGGTAGTGGTATGGTATACAAGCAAGCGACAGGATCCATCTATATCATCCCTGTACATTCACAACACAGAGGACGAATCTTCTTGCCGTTTATCGATGAAGATCCTAAAACGGCAGAAATTATATCGAAAATTGTGCTACTGTCTGAGGATAAAAAGATAAAAGATCCGCATATTTTAGAACAGATTAAGGGCTAATTAATGAATTATTTTTCCTTCCTTTTGAACGATTTTCCCTCATAAATCCGGATGGGATTGCCACGTATAAGCGAGTTATGTTGGTTCCACATTGATTTTTTATTCGTAAGCATTTGCTCATCATTTTTTGCGGCAAGATATTGTGACAAACGGGCAAAAGCTAGTTTTTTATTCATGGATTGTGAACGTTCTTCACTGGCTGTTACTGTTAGACCAGTTGGTACATGTGTCGCCCTTACAGCGGTTTCGACTTTATTTACATTCTGTCCACCTGGGCCAGCACTTTTGGTGAAGGCAACAATCACATCGGCTTCGGAGAAACTCATTTTTTCCTGATCGTGAAATACTTCTACATCAATAAACCAATTTTTCCGTTTGTGTTTGGGGCGATAGGGACTTTGACAACTCCAGCATATCGTCCCGTGAATATTTTGTATCAATGGTTCTAATTCATTACCTGTTAGGGATAATAAGATGGATCTAAAACTTCCTGGATAGTTGCCAGCAATGCTGCTGACCACTTCGGCGCGAATGTTATTACCATTCCATTCTTTAAGCAGTGTTTTATATAAAAGACCAACGGCGAGAGCGCATTCATCTGGCCCAGTGCCAGAACTAATTTGAACCCACATATTTTTTTCCTCCTACCCTTTGTATGTTAATATTGGTTTTAATGTTGCAATAATGTTTATCAATCCAGCCTCCACAAGGCTCTGAATGATGATATCAATATTTTTGTATGCTTCTGGTGCTTCCTCAAACAACAGTTGATGATTATTATAAATGACCTTGCTCTTGAGTTTGTTCTGTTTAATGGTTTCTTTTGTATATTTGTTTTCCAGTCGTGCTTTACACATCTTTCGTTCCCATTTTCGCCCTGCACCATGAGCTAGTGAATAGCCTGACAGCATTGTAGGTTCCGTTGGCATTACCAAATAGGTGAGGCTACCTCTAGAACCTGGAATGGCAATTGCACCGCTATCGCTAGGCGCTGCACCTTTACGATGAATATACAAGGTTTTATGATCTACGACTTTGGCCGTGATGCTATTGTGAACACTATCAACAATGGTTTTTGTATTCGTATCAATTTGTAATGCTTTCAGCATACGGTACCGAATGCATTCACGATTTGAAATTCCCCAATGAATTGCCGCATCATGCTTGAATAAATATTGTTTTGCTGCGGTTGTATCGGTTGTTAGTCCATGTTGCGCTTGATGATTTCGAATAGATTCATCCAATATGGCTTGACCATACCCGCGTGAACCACTATGTACTAATAGCATCATGCGATTCTTGTTGAGGCCTAGTGCTTCGAATTGCTCGGTATCAAAGACTGTTACTACTTCTTGTAGCTCGGCAAAATGATTTCCGCCACCAATGGTTCCCAGAATGGAATGAAATGGTACATCGTTATCAACAGATGGACTGGCATTGGTCATATCAATGTTCAATAGGCCGCCCAGTTCGTCTAGCTTTTTCTCCCAGCGGTCGAGTTTCATTTTCTTTTTTTCGATGGCTGTCATATACAAACTAACGCCGCAACCAATGTCGTTGCCAATGAGATGCGGATATATGATATCTTCGGTAATAAATGCTGCACCAACAGGGGTTTTTCCAGGATGTAAATCGGGTAGCCCAATGACATTTATGATGCCAGGTAGCGTGGCAAGTTGGGTAAGTTGGGTTACAGCGGCATCTTCCAGCCAATTTTTATCTGATGAAATAATTGTAATTTTATTCATAAATGATTTGATTCTCCTCTTACTTCTTACATTGTAAAATGGGTATAAAAATACCGTGGTACGGTAACCACGGTTAAAATCATAGAGATAATCCCTACTCTTGTGCTAAATTTGGCAATAAAAAATACACGATAACAATCGTGCTTTCCTGCTAATTTATTTTAAAATTCAGGTGACGGTTACTTCATAGCTGATCAGGCACAACAAAGAAACAGCCTTTTTAGGCCGTTATTGTCATCTCTGATCCTATATTTAGTTATAGACAAATTACCTCAAAAATCATTACTGTTGTCATAACTAACACGTCCTTTCACCATACTATCTACATATTGGAAAAACTAAAACCAAAATTATTATAAATCAAAGATATATTAAATGTCAATATCTGCAATAGACTATTTTGCTTTGAATACAAACCCCGTTTCCCATAATAAATACTATTGGTGTTCACTGCCAAGTGATTACGAAATAGAATAGTTTGATGGTTAATATTTACAATAATATAAAATGTGATAAAATTCGACAAAACATGATAAACGTGTTATAATATGATCAACATAATATTATTTCATGTATACGCCTTGCTCTTAATTGAGTGAGGCGGCTTTTTTTCTTTAAAAATCGATTGACTTAATCGTTAGATGCCATTTTTCTTTTCGTATTGATTGTCAGTTATGGAATAATGTTTTACAATAAGCTAAGAATTACCTTATAAGAATATAGTCATAAGAACAATAATAAAAAAATGGTGAATCAATGGAAGTAAGTCTTTTCGATTAAGGAGAAGGTCAGGAGGTCACATGGATAAATCCTATCAGGATAGAAAAAATAAAACACGTGTGAAGGCTTTATTGACTGGCGCATTAGCTCATATTATAAATGATGGTTTTACAGATATGTTATATGTTTTCTTCCCAATTTGGCAAATCCAGTTTTCCTTAACCTTTGCTCAAATTGGGTTATTCAAAACCTTGTTTTCTGGTGTGATGGCAGCTTTCCAGATACCGACAGGTATTCTCGCATCTCATATTGGTGGGATGCGATTGTTGCTACTAGGGACGGTTCGTTCAGGGTTCAATCGGAAGTTTTGTGTGGCAAAAGGCTCCCCAATCAGTGAAATACTGGATGGGGAGCCTTAAACT
>Ga0074193_1001580_pt1 | contig 26404 bp, 22 predicted proteins | sample EPASupsiteHSE605_FD_64523 | JGI IMG/M metagenome (GOLD analysis project Ga0074193, IMG submission 64523) | Bioremediated contaminated groundwater from EPA Superfund site, New Mexico - Sample HSE6-05 | ecosystem: Environmental > Aquatic > Deep subsurface > Groundwater > Contaminated ... | reverse complement strand
CATCTGTGAAACAGCCTGCGTCCGGAACCCATCAGCAGTAAAGGCTGTGAACGACCAGAAGAAGTGTTCGTATTGTGTGGTCTGTTATGGACACATAAGTAACAAAAACATAGAATCGGATAAGATATTGACCGAAGGGATAAAGGTCTGCAAGTACAACGCTGTCAAACGCGAAAATTATTCGGGAGGTCCAGACGGCTCATTCATCTATAAAATTGATGACAAGCTTTGTACAGCCTGTGGCAAGTGTGTCAAGAACTGCAACGAAAAAGGCACTAGATCTATGTTCCTTATAATCCGCCCAGACCTTTGCCTGGCGTGCAACAGTTGCAACATTGCCGCTAAATGCCCGCAGAAGGCGATTGACAGGGTATACATTGGTCCGGAAGATGATTTCAAGGGGGAATACAGCCTTGAGGGTGGTGGAGAATACTTATAACATAATGAAGATGAAATCAATATTAAAGTTATTAACAGCCATAATAATAGCGACGCTCTCGTTGAGCTCTCCGGCAGCAGCTGCCGTTAACAGCTCATCGGCAACACAGGAGGATCAGATACAACAGGGCAACGAAACCAACGGAAACGTGGCAGAGTTCCGTGAAAGTTATGTTCCCGTACAGTACAATCCTACACCGGAATTCATGGTGTTCGTAGATATGGGTGTGCTCATAGTAATAATGCTTGTTGGGATGTTCTTCGTCATGAAGAGGAAGGCTTCATGGAAACTCAGCTTGCTGGCGATAATTGCTCTCGCATACCTGGGTATCGTTCGTGGTGGCTGTATATGCCCCGTCGGGGTAATAACAAACGTGACAATGGGTATGGTAAACCCGAGGATGGTGGGGCTTGTCACACTTGTAGTGTTCCTGTCGCCTCTCATTGTGGCACTTTTTGCAGGAAGGGTGTTCTGTACGTCGGGATGTCCGCTTGGTGCAATGCAGCATCTTTTCCAAAAAAAGAAGAAACTTGTAAAAATACCTCAGAAACTTAATACAGTTATCAAGATCTTCCCAATAGCACTGCTTATTGGGACAATATACTTCGCTCTTAAATCGAGCTATTTCCTGGCATGCGAGCTTGAACCATACAAGGCTGTGTTCTTCATTGGAAAGAGCTGGTTCGAGCAGCTGGTTGCATTTATTGCCGGTCAGCCGATGGAGGCAAAGCTACTGTGGTCATTCGGCTTTTTCACATGGGGATACCTGCTTGTGATGATGGTAATTGGATACTGGTTCCCAAGGCCTTTCTGCAGGTTCATGTGTCCTTACGGGGTGTTACTGGGAATATTCTCGTTTTTCTCGGTAAAGCAGCGCCGTATAGACAATACCAGTTGCATCCATTGTGGTGCCTGCCAGAAAGTGTGTCCTACGCAGGCAATTGTAATCGACAGGAAGAATAAAATCTCCAAACTGTCTAACTACGACTGTGTACAATGCAACAAATGCAGCGACAGCTGCAAAGCTAAAGCGATAAAATAAATGGCCTACTCTCAGAATCTACAGAACCTGTCCGTCAAACCCGAGGGGTATCATATACAGACCCGCCCGGAGATGATGAAATATATCCCTGATTCAGCCAAAAGGATACTGGATGTAGGCTGTGGTCAGGGATTATTCGGCTATCAACTCAAACAAAAACTGAGTGCGGAAATTTGGGGAATTGAGATTGATAAAGAAGCAAGTGAAATTGCCCGGACAAAAATTGACAAGGTTCTTACCGGTGATCTTGCAGATTTAATAGATTCCCTACCTGATAAATACTTCGACTGTGTTGTCTTCAACGACGTACTAGAACATCTGGCTGACCCATTCAATGCCTTGATGTTGATAAAAGACAAGATTGCCGAAGATGGTATTATTGTCAGTTCGATTCCTAATGTAAGATACTTTTACAATCTCAGGGATTTACTGTTGAAAAAGCAGTGGAAGTATGAAGATGCAGGTATACTTGACAAAACCCACTTAAGATTTTTTACCCAGAGAAGCATTGTTGAAATGTTTAATTCATTAGGGTATGAGATTATTACCATTGAAGGGATTAATCCCATAAGGTTGTGGAAATTCAATCTACTTAATTTATTGTCGCTCGGATATCTTTCAGATACGCGATACGTTCAGTTCGCCTGTGTGGTTAAACCCAAATAACCACTCCTCTTTCTGCAAAATCATTTATTAGCATTTTTCATTCATTTTTTATAAATTTGATTGAAATTGCCAGTAAATATTTATGAATGAGTTAACGGGTGAAATTAAATGGCAAAATCTGGTACAAGCTCTACCAGATTATATTGCATTATATGACCGTGATGGGAAATATATCTATCTGAATCACTTTGCCAAAGATTTCTCAATCAAGGATATTAAGGAAAAATCTTACGCCGATTTTCTCTCAGAAGATTCCATACACATTTATGACCAAGCATTCAGCAATGCAAAACAAACCCGGACTACCCAATTTGCAGAACATTCCGCATATGGCGACAACAGAACATATCGTTATTACGAGAGTTATTTTGTACCGATATTTGAAAATGATCTCTTCGTAAATATGATGGTTATCGCACGTGACATAACTGCTCGTAAGGAGACCGAGAAGCAGCTCAAAGAGAGTGAGGCCAATGCTAGGGCAATCATGGAATCGACAAATGACATATTTATTCTGCTCGATAAAGATGGCATTGTGGTTGATTGCAATGAGGCTCATGCAAAAAGGCTTGATACTACTCGTGAAGAATTGCTAGGAAAAAATGTTTTTGACCTTTTACCAAAAGATATTGCAGAGAGGAGGAAAAAACTTGTCGATCAAGTTATTTCTACTGAAAAAACTGTAACCTCTGAGGATTTTCGTGCAGGATATTGGAATGAATCCACCTTTCATCCTGTTTTTATTGAAAATGAGATAACAGACAGAGTTGCTATTTTTTCAAGGAACATTACAGATCGCAAAAAAGCCGAAGAAGAGTTACAAAAAACAAAAAGGGAATTGGCTACATTAATGAATAATATGCCGGGAATGGTATATTCATGTATGAATGAACCCGAATGGACCATGAATTTTGTCAGTCAAGGCTCAGTTGAATTAACCGGTTATTCTCCTGAAGAACTAATAAAAAATAAAACAATAACATTTAATCAAGTCATTCATCCGGAAGACAGGAAAGCTGTCTGGGAAACAATTCAGAACGCTCTTGATAAATACATTTCATATGAATTAGAATATAGGATCATCACAAAATCCGGCACAATGAAGTATGTCTGGGAGCGCGGACAGGGTTTTTACGGAGATGATGGCATTTTGGATCATATTGAAGGTTTCTTAACAGATATCTCTGACAAAAAAAAATTTGAACAGGAGTTGAAGGAAAGTGAGGAAAGTCTTAAGATTCTTAATGCCAGTAAAGACAAATTCTTTTCAATAATTGCTCATGATTTGCGTAGCCCGTTAAATAGTTTTCTAGGTCTGACACAAATTATGGCAGAAGAGTTGCCCGATCTTACAATGTCTCAGGTACAGGAAATAGCAGTCCAGATGAGTAAATCGGCGAGAAACCTAAACCGTCTGATTGAAAATCTTTTGCAATGGTCGCAAATTCAGAAAGGAGCAATCTCTTTCACTCCTGCATTTTTTGAATTAAAGCCACTTGTAGACGAATGTATTGAAATGATGCAGGAGAATGCAAAAATAAAGGGAATAGATATTTATGTGAATATTCCTGATAAGTTGGAGGTTTATGTAGATAGCAATATAATAAAGTCTGTGGTCCGTAATCTAGTATCAAATTCCCTTAAATTCACTTCCGATGGCGGGAAAGTAACACTTTTTACAACTGCCGACAAATACAGAAATGTAACATTTTCAATCAGGGACAACGGCATTGGTATGAACAAAACAATGATTGATAGTTTATTCATGATAGATACGCATAATAATCGAAAGGGCACTAAAGACGAGCCCAGTACTGGTCTTGGATTATTGCTTTGCAGAGAATTTGTAGAAATGCATGGCGGCAGAATATGGGCTGAGAGTAAAGAGGGGGAAGGAAGTACGTTTAATTTCACTATTCCATGTTATTGAACCGATGGAAACAATAATATTACGAGAAAACGAGCAATATCCCGACAATCAGGTTCTAACTGAGTCGTTGGGAGAGATATATCCTGTATACAATCATCTGATATCTGTAATATCAAATGAGCCTTACTCTCTGGATCACCAATGGAACTATTACAAAGACGGGAAATCATGGCTCTGCAAAGTTACACACAGGAAGAAAACTATATTTTGGCTATCGGTATGGGACACCTGCTTTAAAATAAGCTTTTTCTTTACAGAAAAAACCAAATCAGCAGTTATGGACCTTACTATCAGCAAATCAATCAAACAATCATTTTCTAGTAGTAAAAACATTGGCAAATTAATTCCCCTTGTAATTGCTATTAACGATTTAAGCCAGTTAGAAGATGCGTTGAAAATTGTTGAATTAAAAAAACCATGCAAATAATATGAGTATTATTTTTAAAGGGCGTTTTTACAAGAAATATCTTAATGATCTTAAAATAAATCATAAACAAGGTAATTATTTTTCAGATGGCAATCTTAATGAAGAAGATATGCAGCATCTACCAGAACCAGTAAAAAAATATCTTCGCTATACCGGTTCTCTCGGCAAACCCAAAGTAAACAAATTTAAAATCGAATTTACCGGTGGAATTAGAAAAAACGAACAATCTGAGTGGATGAAGTTTGAATCGGAACAAAACAATTTCATGCAAACCCCTACTCGCCTGTTCTTTATAAAAGCCGTTATGATGCATCTTCCCGTCAGAGGTTATCACTGTTACAAGAATGGCATTGCTTATATGGACATAAGATTGTTCTCTCTGTTTAAAGTGCTGTATCTGGATGGCGAAAACATGAATGTAGCAGAAACGGTTACATTTTTCAATGACATGTGCTGCATGGCCCCTCCTACTCTCATAGACAAGCGGATAAACTGGCTGGAGGTTAATGGCAATATTGTCAAGGCGTCGTTTACAAATAACAAAATCACAATCTTTGCTTGGCTCCATTTTAATGACAAAGGCGAACTTATTAACTTTATTTCAAACGACAGATATGCTGCAGATGCAGGCAAGAAACTTCCCTGGGCAACACCTTTAAAAGATTACAGGGAGATAAGCGGGTACAGACTTGCAGGATACGCAGAAGCAATTTACAGTTACCCCCAAGGGGACCTTTGTTACGGGACTTTCTCTCTTAGCAATATAGTGTATAACTGAGCCATCTATTGAGACATGTCCGATAAATTATTGTAAGTTTAGAGTTTAAAACCAAGAAACATGCAAGTAACCGTAAACCGAAGGAAATTTGTTTTTTATCCAGACTCTACCAGAGTAATCGCCCGTTTTCTATATCTCGATGATGATAGATCTGCCGATATTATCAGGAAGGTTTTGGCAATGCCCGAAAAAGAGATAAGCATTGCAATGAGTCAGCTGCTGAGAGGGTATTCAAGACGTCACAGGAATATATCTCGTATATTTGAAAAACATTTTGCCAAACTGGCTCACATATTTGATAAGATTGAAGTTAACGAAGAGGATTTGAGCGAATCACAGAAGGCACTTATAGGGTCCTATTTTACCATGGAATATTCCATTGAATCCGCTGCCTTTTTCAATCCGTCAATTATAGATAATCCCGATCAGTCTGAATTAGCATCCGATGAAAAAAGGGTGATTTTCAGTTTCCGCGCCACAGGCGAAGGGCATATATCGTCAGTAGTATTCCGTTCAGGGGTACTTGACAAGAACAACAATCTTATTCTGGAACCTGTTGGAAAGATGCTTGCAGAAGCAGATATAATCAAAAGGCATATTTACGACAAAGTATCCTTTCAAAAGAAACTGGACGAAATGCAGGAACAGGTCAATGTTGTCTCACCTTCTAAAGTTGAGAAGTCAGACCAACTGCAAACTCAGGAAAATGTATTTACTCCTGCTATCACAGAAACTCCTAAAGAAGCTCCCATACAGGTGAACTACACTTCTCCTGCATTTATACTGGACAAATTAGAGGATAATTTCACATATGGCGATTTAATGAGGATTCTTGTAATTGCCAGGGCTGAGCCAAACCTGACCGAAGATAAGTTGAAAATAATCAATCAAATGATGTGGCTGGCCTCATCTCATTATGAGATAAATTTTTCTATCGACTCTGCCATTTCGGAAAGGGTCATTTTCCCAATTTCATCAACTGAACAAAAGGGAATTGAGGATGCTCGCTTCGTTAAATTCACCGATGATAATGGAGAAATAACATATTATGCGACCTATACCGCTTATGACGGTAATGCCATACTACCTAAGTTAATCAAAACGACTGATTTTTATAATTTCAAAATTTTGCCCATAAACGGAGAGATTGCTCAGAACAAGGGTATGGCACTTTTCCCACGCAAGATTAACGGCAAGTATGCCATGTTGTGCAGGATAGATGGCGTTAACAATTATATTGCATATTCAGACAGCATAAACATATGGCGCGAAGCTAAAATCATACAGAAACCTGTATACCCATGGGAGTTAGTTCAAATTGGTAATTCCGGGTCCCCAATAGAGACAACAGAAGGTTGGCTGGTTATAACACACGGAGTTGGCCCTATGAGGGAATACACACTGGGTGCTTCGCTCTATGATCTCAAGAATCCTGAGATAGAGATAGGCAGGCTGAGCTCCCCGCTGATTGTACCAAACGAAGTTGAGCGAGAGGGATATGTCCCTAACGTAATATATTCATGTGGGTCCATGATCCATAACAAAGATCTGATTATTCCATACGCAATGTCCGATCACTCCTCTACATATGCAACTGTAGACCTGAAGGAACTACTTGATGTGCTAAAGAATAAATGACAATATGAATAAAAGACTGTTAATCGTACTTATTAGCATAATTATATCGTTAACAAATACATCTGCTTTTTCTAACAATTACGAAAAAACTGATCGTATTGTCAAATGTTATCCCAGTTCGATATCTAATCCTGATCAGCTGGTGAAACTCATAAACAGAGATTTTGAACTACCGGAAGATAAGGCAAGAGCTGTTTACACATGGATAGCGACAAATATTGATTATGATATAAAGGCACTTAAAACCGGTCGAAAAATCATCCATTATATGTATTTCTCCGATGCAGAAAAGGTATACAGGGAACAGAAAATAATGGAAGAGCTAGTAATACGGACTTTAAGTGAAGGAGTTGCTACGTGTCAGGGATACTCTACATTATTTAAACATTTATGCGACCTGATTCCTTTAGAATGTGTGGTTATTACAGGTATTTCTAAAACCAGAAAATCAGATATCGGCAATATTTCAGCTACAAATAACCATTCATGGAACGCAGTAAAGATAGATGAAGGATGGAAACTAATAGATGTTACTTGGGGTGCAGGATATTTAAACGAAAATTCAGATAAATTCATTCCTGCTTTTAATGATAATTTCTTTTTTGCATCTCCTGCCAGGTTTTATTTAAACCATTATCCCGATGATCAGTCCGGGTTAATAAGTACAATGGCAAGAGAGACTTTTGTCAATTTACCTCTTTATTATCCGGGTTTCAACAAATCATATATTGAGGTTGCTGAACCAGAAACCGGAATAATAAAAGTGTCAAAAAAAGGATATATAGATTTATCATTAAAAAACATAACTAATGAATCGGTTTCAATTAAATTTGATAATGAAAAAAACGGCGTAATAGTTTATCCGGAAATTAAGGATCAATATCTTTACTATGAAATCCCATATAAGAAAAATGAAAATACTTATATGACCGTTTTTATAAATAACGCATCATTTGTTACATTAAAGATACAAAGGAGATGATTAGACGAGCCATAGTATTTGCTATCATCTCTCTCTTGTCCTGTCATTCACATGCTCAGGAAAAATTCACTATAAGTGGTAAAATCGCCGATTCTCTTACCGGTGAGGATCTTATTGGAGCAACTGTCTACAAAGAGGGGACTACCACAGGATCGGTATCAAACACGTATGGGTTTTATTCTCTTACACTTCCCCGCGGCAGCCATAGGATCAAATTCAGTTATTTAGGTTACAAAACTATTTTTAAAGATATTACTCTTAACAAGGACATAATTTTAAATGTTGACATAGAGCCCTCAAATACAAATCTTGGAGCTATAATAGTATCACCCGAACGAAGGGATATAAATATAAAATCTGTCGAAATGGGGGTTGAAAGACTTAATATAAAGCAGTTAGAAACTATACCTGTATTATTTGGAGAGAAGGACATCCTTAAAACCATTCAACTGTTGCCGGGAATCAGTGCGGCATCTGAGGGGAGCAGCGGCTTTACTGTACGCGGCGGGACCATAGACCAGAACCTCATCCTTTTAGATGAAGCTCCTGTTTACAGTGCATCACATCTGATGGGTTTTTTCTCCGTTTTTAATTCTGACGCCCTTAAAAACATTTCAGTCTACAAAGGGGGCATTCCTTCGCAATATGGTGGCAGAGCCTCTTCTGTACTCGATATTACCATGAAAGATGGTAACAACCAGAATTTCACAGTATCTGGCGGACTAGGTTTGATTTCATCGAGGCTGACCATCGAGGGACCCATAATAAAGGACAAGATGTCTTTCATTGTCTCAGGAAGACGAAGCTATGCAGATCTGGTCGGAAAATTATCGGGGTTAGTGAAGGAGGATATGACTCTTTACTTTTATGACCTCAATGTAAAACTCAATTACAAATTGAACGATAATAACCGTTTCTACATTTCCGGGTATTTTGGGAAGGATGATTTCGGATTTGGAGAATTAGGTATGGGATGGGGTAACTCCACAACGTCTTTGCGCTGGAACCATCTGCTCAGTAAAAGACTTTTTTCCAATACTACTTTTTTATACAGCAATTACAACTATGGATTCAACATCGGTAGCGATGCCAGGATGAGTTCCGGAATAGTTGATTTAAGCATAAAACAGGATTTTATTTGGTATAAGAATCCCGATAACACGTTACGTTTTGGATTATGCACTACGCATCACACTTTTAATCCCGGGAAACTTATAACAGGCAACAATATAAACTCCGAGATAATTCTGGAACAGAAACAAGGAGTGGAAAGTGCAGTATATTTCTCGGATAACCAGAAGATAAGCGAAAATCTCGCTGTTGAGTATGGATTGAGGATCTCGATGTTTAATCAGCTAGGTGCCGGATGGAACAATGTATATGACGACTATAACAATAAGGTTGATTCTACATACTACGGTCAGGGTGAGATAATGAAAACCTATACGGAACTTGAACCCCGCATTTCGTTGAATCTGCAAACGGGAAACAGCAGCTCTCTAAAAGCTTCATACAACAGGATGGCACAATATCTCCATTTATTATCCAACAGCACCTCCGGCCAGCCTACAGATACATGGATACCAAGTTCAGCTAATATAAAACCTACTATAGCTTCACAATATTCTCTGGGATATTTCAGAAATTTTTATGACAATAAATATGAACTATCTGTAGAGTGCTATTACAAAGACATGAGAAATGTGACAGATTATGAAGATGGTACAGATATTATGCTCAATGAGAATATTGAGGCAAACATTCTTCCGGGCAGGGGAAGAAGCTATGGTGCAGAGTTCTATGTTAAAAAGAGGGATGGCCGCCTTAATGGATGGTTGAGTTATACTCTGGCGCGCACAGAGAACAAAATTGAGGGGATTAACGATTTTAACTGGTATCCTTCAAAAACAGACAAGACCCACAACCTCTCAATAGTTGCAAATTATCAGATAACCCAACGATTTTCTATATCTTCGTCCTGGGTTTACTATACAGGCAATGCTGTGACGTTTCCAAGTGGCAAATATATATACGACAGTCAGGTATGGGCATATTACACAGAGAGAAACGGATACCGTATGCCGGATTATCACAGGCTTGACCTGAATTTCCATCTGAAAGGTAAAGAGAAGAGCAGGTTTAAATCGAGCTGGGATTTTTCAATATATAATCTATATAACAGACATAATGCATATATTATCAATTTTCGTGAGAGTGAGACAACACCCGGAACCACAGAGGCTGTAAGGTTAAGTCTGTTTGGAATTGTACCTTCGATTACCTGGAATTTTACTTTTTAAAATTTACGCTATGCGCTTTCTATCAATAATCATTCTTACAATTGTGTTTACCTCATGCGAAGAGGTGATAAATATCAATCTCAAAGGGGCAGAAAGAGTAATAGTGGCAGAAGGATTAATTGAGTTTGGATCAAACGGATGGATAAGACTCAGTTACTCATCAGAATATTTTGATGAGAGTAAGCGGAATTATATCGATAACGCCACAGTATCTTTGTCTGACAATAACGGAAATTCTGAAATCTTCCAATATAAAAGCAATGGAATGTATTTGGGGAATTTACTCAAAGGCATACCAGACAGGAAGTACACACTAAAAATCACTGTTGACAACAAATCTTATACAGCGGAATCGACACTGTTCCCTCCTGCTCCCATAATTTCGGCAAATTTTGAAGAGGAGCTTTTTCAACGTCCGGGCGATATGACTAAATCGTACTATTTGGTTCTGAAATTCATGGACAATCCTTTTATAGACAACCATTATATGATTCAGATACAACTGAATGACACCCTGGAAAACAACAGCTACTTACTTCTTAGAGACAGCTATTATGCCGAAAACGGCACCATAGAATATAAGCCGTTAAGACACAGGTTCGTGCAGGGAGACTCCCTAGTAATTGGATTATATTCCATAGACAAAGATACCTACACATATTATAATCAGCTAAATGATTTAAAAGAGGCCGGTATGGGTGCATCTTCTACTCCGTATAATCCGGTTTCAAATTTCGGAACTAATGTAATGGGCTATTTTGCAGCATATTCAGGTTCTTTCCAAGCTGCAGTTGTCAAATAAATATAACTTAAAATATCTTTAGATTATGAAGAAAATAGTTTTAACAATATTACTTTTTGCCCAATTTACAGTTTATGGGCAAGAGACAAAAATGAAGAACGATTGGGCCAACTTTAAAAAATATGCTGCTGACAATGAGCGGCTGAAATGTAGTACTAAAAACGAGAAGCGTGTTATTTTCATGGGCAATTCAATTACTGAATTATGGAAATTGACCGACAGCAGCTTCTTTGCAGGCAAGCCATATATAGATAGGGGCATAAGTGGACAAACAACTCCACAGATGTTACTCAGGTTCAGAAAAGATGTAGTTGAGCTTAATCCAAAAGTAGTCGTAATTCTGGCAGGTATTAATGATATAGCAGAAAATACAGGGCCTATATCTCTGGAGAACGTTTTCGGCAATATCGTCTCAATGGTTGAGCTTGCAAAAGCCAATAAGATAAATGTTGTCATTTGCTCTGTCCTGCCTGCGTATGACTTCTCCTGGCACCCTGGTCTTGAGCCGGCAGAAAAAGTTGTAAAACTAAACAGCATGTTAGAATCTTATGCAATTAAAAACAAGATTGTATATTGTGACTACTATTCAGCGATGGTTGACGAACGAAAGGGTTTGGACAAAAAGTACACAAACGACGAGGTTCATCCGACATTGGCCGGATACAGGGTCATGGAACCTATAGTAGAAAAAGCAATTAAAGAAGCATTTGAGACAACACAATGATAATTAATACTAACACCTGGAATATAATTAGATATACTCTTTATTCACCAGGTTATGATCTTATAGCAGGATACTTCAGAGGTAACAGAAAGAGATCTGTCGATTCTCTGGATATAAAAAATGGAGAACGTGTACTGATAATTGGTGCCGGAACAGGTCTTGATCTTAAGTTCCTTCCTAAAGGTTGCGAAATTGTTGCAACAGATATCACACCAGTTATGGTTGAAAGGATTAAAATGCGTAGCAAAAAGTATGGCATGAAAATCCAAACCATGGTTATGGATGGACAGAATCTTAAATTCGAGGACAATTCTTTCGATAAGATAATCTTACATCTTATTCTTGCTGTTATGCCAGATCCTGTCAGTTGTATCAAGGAATCTGAAAGAGTACTTAAACCGGGAGGTCAAATTACTGTTTTCGACAAGTTCCTTCCAAAAAACAGAAAAATTTCCACCAGACGTAGATTGGCAAACGTCTTTTCTGATTTTTTCTTTTCCAATATCACCCGTGATTTCGAATCTATTGTACATAATACACATTTATCTATAATTTCTGATACCGATGCCGGTTTTGGAGGAAATATGCGACTAATTAAACTGATAAAGAGATGAATGACACAACAGAAGATAAGTATGACCGTCCCCAACCAGTCAGTACTAATATTGAAGTTTTTCCTTACGAACAGAGCATAGATCCCAACATAGCAGTAAAGGCGCTTCTTGACGGAGAATATGTTTTGATAGAAGATTTATACAGCAGCGGTCTTACTGTATTGAGCTGTCTTAAAAGTCATTTAAAACACACTCTCTCTGATCAGTCATTTAAGGGACAACGTGATTCCAGGATTGAATTTCATGATTTATCAAACAATCTGCTGCTTTTGGTCAAAAACAGCAGATTGACTGTAAAAAAAGCACCTGAAATCGGCTGGTTTAAAATTCTCTACCCGGGCATAAAAGAGTTTCTTCTGCCATTTCCTCAGGTTCAGGGACTCAACAGTTCATGGCAATGGTACCAAAACGGAATCTCTATTCCTGGACTCGGAAAAAAAATACATCCATTTTATGGCACCTATTTTCCGACGCGTTTTGAACACCTCAAACTATTCGACGATTGGCTTAAACAATATCGGGGAGCGAAGAAAACGGCAATAGACATAGGAATTGGTTCCGGAGTACTCTCATTTATGATGTTGAAGAGTGGGTTTAAAAAGATATACGGGACTGACTCCAACAGGAATGCAATTGCCGGTGTTAACGAGATAATAGAAAAAGATGCCCTCCAGTCAAAAATTGAGCTTACACATGGTGATCTGTTTGCCGGTTTAGAGATCAAGACGGAATTGATAGTCTTTAATCCACCATGGCTGAATGCCAGCCATAATTATGCAGGTCTCGACAATGCTATTTACTACAATAATGATCTTTTCCCCCGTTTTTTTTCCGAAGCACAAAAGAATCTCCTTCCGGACGGAAGAGTTATTCTGCTCTTTTCTAACCTTGATAAGATAACAAGTATCGACAGCACACATCCAATAGAGACAGAATTGTCGCAGAACAAGAGATTCACAAAGGAGCTATATCTGCAGAAAAAAGTTGGCCCCGCATCTGAGAGTACTAGAAGGAACCAGGCTTGGCGCGATACCGAAATGGTTGAGTTATGGGTGTTGCGATTAACAAAATAAGGGCACGTATTTTGTTTGTGTTTCACATGTATTTGCTATGTTACAGCATTTTTTTTAAATTTGTGACATTAACATTTTGAAATAATTTTACAATAATTATGATTTTCCAGATTTTAACAGCTATAAGCCAGGGGTCTATCGAGGCTGCTGCACAGGTTGGTGCTCCCGTAAAGTCGGAGCTCTCGTTTTCATTAATCGATATGGCATTTAAAGGCGGATGGCTTATGATTCCTCTTTTCATACTGTCAATTTTAACTGTTTATTTATTTGGAGAGCGATGGTGGGCAATCAGAAAAGCTTCGCAGATTGACGAGAACTTTATGAGAAATATCCATGATTATGTGCATGAAGGAAAGATAAAGGCAGCGGTAAACCTGTGCCAGTCGCAAGAGACTCCTATTGCAAGGCTTATTGAGAAGGGAATAGAGAGAATAGGCAGACCATTGACAGACATACAGACAGCTGTGGAAAATACTGGAAACGTAGAAGTTGCGAGGCTTGAAAAGGGACTTCCATTCCTCGCCACTATTGCAGGTGGAGCTCCAATGATAGGTTTTCTCGGAACAGTAATTGGTATGATCCAGGCCTTCTACAACATGTCCCAGGCAGGAAACAATCTTGATATCACTCTCCTTTCAGGAGGTATTTATACAGCAATGGTAACAACTGTAGCTGGTCTTATTGTCGGCATTGCAGCCTACTTCGGGTACAATTTTCTGGTGGCAAGAATCGACAATATTGTATATAAAATGGAGAGTTACACAATTGAGTTTATGGATCTGCTCCACGAACCAGCAAATAAATAGAAACTATGGCTTTAAAACGTCGGGCAAAAGTGGAACCATCATTCAGCATGTCGTCTATGACAGACATTGTGTTTCTTTTGCTAATTTTCTTTCTTGTAACCTCAACATTGGTCAACCCCAATGCTCTCAAGCTACTGTTGCCAAAGAGCAGTAATCAGGTCTCTGCAAAAGCAGCTGTTAGCATTTCAATCAAGCACTATTTACCATCAAACACTTTCTCTTACCATATCAACGGTATAAACGTGCCGGTACCATTTGGCGAGATTGAAGGGCTCATTCAACAACAATTGAAAAGTGTCGATGATCCTACAATTTCTCTGAATGTAGACAAATCGGTTCCTATGGAACAGGTTGTAAATGTAATGAACATTGCCAAGAGAAATCAATACAGAATAATACTGGCTACGGCCCCGGAATAACATGTACAAGGCACCAAAGAAGAGAGGAAAGGAAGAACAGAGAGCCAGGGTAATAGGTCTTGGCATGACTGTCGCTATACATCTTCTGGCTCTTGTGCTTTTTTTTTCCACAGGATTCAATGTTATCTACCCCCCTCCAGCCGAGCTTGGGATCGAAGTAAATATAGAGCTGGAACAACCCAAACCAATTGAAGTAAAATCGGGGAATGAACCTCGTGTGGAAAAGCCTAATCCGGAAAAGGATATACGATTGGTTCAACGTTCAGAGTCTGCAATCAAAGGGCGTCTTGCCAACAAAGGCTTAGAAAGTACTATGGGCGACAAAGGCGACGTGGAACAATATGAGGCTCCCCGTCCAAAACCAATAAACAAGCGCGCACTTTTCCCAAGTTCTGCAAATGCCGATTCTACTTCGCCTCAGGTGGCAAAAGAGATAAGCGACCGTCTTTCTGCAGGACATCCGGAAGGGAACACAAGAGTCGGAAGTCTTGAAGGAGAACCATCTGCAAGACTTGCAGGCAGGAGCCTTATGGGTAATCTCCCCGAGCCGGAATATGCAGTAAACAAATCAGGGAAAGTTCTTGTCAGGATATCTGTCGACCAATATGGGACAGTAATAAGTGCAACGCCCGGAATAAGCGGGACCACTGTACAGGACAAGACGCTTTGGGAAGCTGCAAAGAAAGCCGCTTTAAAGGCAAAATTCAACGTCAGTTCAGCCTCTCCTGTGGTTCAGGAGGGTACAATCACATATATATTCAGATTAAAATAACTATTCGTACCTGAGAGCCTCTATAGGATCAAGTTTGGATGCCCTGACTGCAGGAATATAACCTGATGCGATACTAACAATCAGACAAACCAAAACTCCGAAAAACATCCATAGCCACGGAATAACGAATGGACTGTTCATAATTGCACCCGTGATGTTTCCTACAATAATACCAAGTATTATTCCAAATAAACCTCCAAGCTGGCCAATTACTATCGATTCAAAAAGGAACTGCTGCTTAATGGTTTTCGAGTTTGCACCCAAAGCCTTACGGGTTCCAATCTCTCTTGTCCTCTCCTTAACTGAAACCAGCATAATGTTCATCAGACCTACTGCAGCTCCCAACAGGGTAATGATTCCAATAATAAATGCTGCTATAGTTACATAAGACATTATCTTCATTACATCTTCCATAGTTGCATCAGATTTTGCTATTCTGAAATCAGACTTGTCCATGGGGCTCAGTCTTCTTATTGATCTGAACAACTGTTCAGCTTCATCTATTGCTTTAACCTGATTGACCCCTTCCTCGGGTATTATTCCTACGATATAGAATGAGTTGTCGTTCAGAAATGTAGTCCTCGCATTTGAAATGGGGATCCATACCTGGTTATCTATACCTCCGCCAAATGTACTACCCTGTGATTCAAGCGTGCCTATTACCTCATATCTTACAGCTCCTACAGATATGACTTTCCCTATTGGATTTACTCCCTTGAAGATTGACGTTACAACTCCAGAACCAATAACTGCGTTGAACGAAGCAGCCTCTATATCTCTGCTATTCATGTTCCTGCCGCTTGTTATCTTTGCTCCTACATATCCGATATATCCATTATCCACGGCATTTACCCTGAATGTAGGATTTGTTTTGTTTGACTCGTACTTAATAGTTGCATTATTGACAGCTGTAGCATAAATTGTGGTTATGGCAGGTATCCGGTAATTGGCAACGAAGTCTGTCGCCTGTGTGTAGGTAATATTCCGTCTGTTTATCACCCTTGCCCGTCTGTCCCCCGACTGGTCGTCAGAAAATAGCGACCTTATAGAAAACGAGTTTGCACCCATCTTGCCGAAATTCTCCTTCATGAGAGCCTTCAATGAGTCCGTTGCAGTAAGAATACCAATTAGAGAGGTTATTCCAATTGCAATAATCATTATTGTGAGAATTGACCTCAGACGACTGCTCAATATTGATTTGATAGAAACATTGAAATTCTCTTTTAAAAGAGGTGTAAAACCAAGTTTACTAATAATTATTGATTTGATTGATTGCATTTAAACCTAATTACGCTAAATAAGTATGTAAAAGTAGGAAAATATATCTTATTGACCTAACTTTGCCACCGAATTGTATTTAAATGAGAAATAATCCAAAACCAAGTCGTGCCGGAGCTAAGCCTTCAGGCAGACCAAAAAGAGCATTTGGCAGCCGTGATGGTAAGCCATTTGACAGTGAAAGACCAAAAAGGTCATCTGATTCAGAGAGACCAAAGAGAAGTTATGGCAGCCGTGATGGTAAGCCTTTCGACAGAGAACGTAAACCATTTGATGGTGACAGACCTAAAAGAGCATACGCACCCCGCGAAGACAAACCTTTTGATAGGGAGCGCAAGCCATTTGACAGAGACCGCAAACCATACGACAGCGACAGACCCAAAAGATCGTTTGATTCAGACAGACCTAAAAGAACATACGGGAGCCGCGACGACAAACCTTTTGACAGGGAGCGCAAACCTTTTGACAGAGACCGCAAACCATACGACAGCGACAGACCCAAAAGAACATTTGATTCAGACAGACCTAAAAGAACATACGGAAGCCGCGACGACAAACCTTTTGACAGGGAGCGCAAGCCATTTGACAGAGACCGCAAACCTTACGACAGCGACAGACCCAAAAGAACATTTGATTCGGACAGACCTAAAAGAACATACGGAAGCCGCGACGACAAACCTTTTGACAGGGAACGCAAGCCATTTGACAGAGACCGCAAACCTTACGACAGCGACAGACCTAAAAGAGCTTTTGATTCGGACAGACCTAAAAGAACATACGGAAGCCGCGACGACAAACCTTTTGACAGGGAACGCAAACCTTACGACAGCGACAGACCTAAAAGAGCTTTTGATTCGGACAGACCTAAAAGAACATACGGAAGCCGCGACGACAAACCGTTCGACAGAGATCGTAAACCATTTGACAGAGACCGCAAACCTTTTGACAGGGAGCGCAAGCCATTTGACAGAGATCGCAAACCATACGACAGCGACAGACCTAAAAGAACTTTTGATTCCGACAGACCTAAAAGAACATACGGAAGCCGCGACGACAAACCGTTCGACAGAGAACGCAAGCCTTATGACAGCAACAGACCTAAAAGAACTTTTGATTCCGACAGACCTAAAAGAGTATACACTCCAAGAGAAGACAAACCGTTTGACTCCGAAGAGACACCTTTTGATGCTGAAAACACACCGGTTGAAGTTGAAAGGACTAAAAGAAAATATACCCGTCGTGAAGACAAACCGTTTGATGCAGAAAACCAATCATCGGAACCTGAGAACAAACCATACGAAGGTGAAAAGCGCAGAAAACTCTTTGGAGAAGATCACGCAGAGAGACCACAAAGGGATTATCGTCCTAAAGCAGAAGAGTATATACCAAAACCAAGAAGACGCAAGGCAGTTGACGAGGTTGGAATTCGCTTGAATAAGTTTATTTCAAACTCCGGCGTTTGCTCGCGAAGAGAGGCCGACGACTACATCACAGCTGGCTTGGTGAGTGTTAATGGACAGATAATTACCGAATTAGGAACAAAGATACAGGCTTCAGACGATGTCCGCTTTAATGGAGAAAGATTAAAAGGCGAGGAGAAGGTTTACATTCTGATGAATAAGCCAAAAGACTTTGTTACCACGCTTTCCGACCCCAATGCAGAAAAGACTGTAATGGACCTTATAGCAGGCAATTGCCCGCAGAGGGTTTATCCTGTTGGCAGACTCGACAAATCCACCACAGGTGTGCTTCTGCTTACAAACGACGGAGAGATGACAGAAAAACTGTCTCACCCTTCAAACATGAGCAAGAAAATCTACCATGTATTCCTCGACAAAAATCTTAGTGGCAGCGACTTCAAGGCATTGCTCGACGGTGTAGAACTGGAAGACGGACTGATTAATGCCGACTCTCTCTCTTATATAGACGAAGACAAGACACAGGTAGGTCTGGAACTTCACTCAGGAAGAAACAGGGTTGTACGAAGAATGTTCGAACACCTTGGCTACAGAGTTAAGAAACTGGACAGAGTCTTTTTTGCAGGACTTACTAAGAAAAACCTGCGCAGGGGACAATGGCGTTTCCTTACAGATCAGGAAGTAGCAATGCTGCGAATGGGTGCATTCGAATAGTATGGGAGACAATAAGATACACAAAGCAGGGTTTGTCAACATTATAGGAAATCCTAATGTTGGCAAATCTACGCTTATGAATGCCCTTGTTGGCGAGAGAATCTCCATTGTAACATCAAAGGCACAAACTACACGACACAGAATCATGGGAATTGTAAACGGAGAAGATTATCAGATAGTCTACTCCGACACCCCTGGGATCCTGGTACCTAATTACAGGCTACAGGAGAGTATGATGCAGTTTGTAGACACAGCTATCGGTGATGCAGATATTATACTATATGTTACAGATGTTGTAGAGAAAAGCATGAAGAATTCTGACTATATAGAAAAGCTTCGTAATGTGGAATCTCCAGTCCTTTTGGTAATTAACAAGATAGACCTTACCAATCAGGATGCCCTGGAGGAGATTTACAAGAAGTGGCAGACACTTGTTCCTAAAGCAGAGATTTTTCCAGTATCAGCAACAGAAAAATTCAATCTGGACTCTCTTTTCAACAGAATACTAGAATTAATTCCGGAAAACCCTGCATGGTACGACAAAGATGTACTTACCGACAGGAACCTGAGATTTTTTGCATCGGAGATTATACGAGAGAAAATTCTTCTCAACTACAACAAAGAGATCCCCTATTGCACAGAAGTGGTCATAGAGAGTTTTAAGGAAAAAGATGACATAATCCATATTGAGGCTTTGATAAATGTTTTGCGAGATTCTCAAAAAGGTATAATTATCGGGAATAAAGGCTCTTCGCTCAAAAAAGTAGGTACTCAGGCAAGAATTGACATGGAATCTTTCTTTGAAAAAAAGGTATTTTTGCAGATATTTGTAAAAGTAAGCCAAGACTGGAGAGAGGACAAAAGAAAACTTAAGCAGTTTGGCTATATCTTAGACTAGATTAGAAAAACAGAAAGAGAATGAGTATCCCGGACCTTGATTTCGAAATGGAAAACGTCGATTCTGCCGACAATTCCGATTCAGCAGAGAGCAGTAAGTATGACAAACTAATAAACGAAGGAGACAAAAAGTACAAGCTTACGGGTATGTACAAAGAGTGGTTCCTCGATTATGCCTCTTATGTCATATTAGAGAGGGCAGTGCCTCATATCAATGACGGTCTCAAACCGGTCCAGCGAAGGATACTCCATGCCATGAAAAGGATGGATGATGGCAGATACAACAAAGTTGCCAACATCATCGGTTCAACCATGCAGTTTCACCCTCACGGCGATGCTTCAATAGGCGATGCTCTGGTACAACTCGGACAAAAGGATCTACTGGTAGACTGTCAGGGTAACTGGGGAAACATACTTACTGGGGACAGCGCTGCGGCACCAAGATATATTGAGGCCAGGCTGAGTAAATTTGCAAATGAGGTACTGTTCAATCCAAAGACAACTGTATGGATGAACTCATATGATGGAAGGAATCAGGAACCTGTAAACCTGCCTTCTAAGTTTCCTCTTTTGCTGGCCCAAGGGGTAGAGGGAATTGCAGTGGGCCTTGCCTCAAAAATACTTCCTCACAACTTCAATGAACTGATTGATGCCGCCGTAGCATACCTCAGCGGCAAGGAATTCGTAATTTATCCCGATTTTCCAACCGGTGGACTTGCTGACTGTACAAGGTATAATCAGGGTTTGAGAGGTTCGGTCATAAAGGTGAGAGCAAAAATAACAAAGCTGGACAAAAAGACACTTGTAATAACAGAGGTTCCTTTTGGTCAGACAACGTCAAAACTTATTGAATCCATAATCAAGGCAAACGATAAGGGAAAAATAAAAATCCGCAAGGTAGACGACAACACATCAGACGGAGCAGAAATAGTGGTACACCTGCACAACGACATCTCTCCCGACAAGACAATTGATGCATTGTATGCATTTACAGACTGCGAGATATCCCTGTCGCCCAACTCATGTGTCATAAAGGACAACCATCCTCAGTTTCTGGGAGTGGACGAGATTCTCAGACATAATACAGATTATTCAAAATCTTTGTTACAACTGGAGTTAGAGATAAGGCTTGCAGAGCTTGAAGAGTCATGGCACTATACATCGCTGGAGAAGATATTCTTTGAACAGAGAATATACAGAGTACTTGAGCAAGAGTCAAAAAACTGGGCCTCACAGCTTAAATCTGTTGAGGAAGAGCTTATGAAATACCAGCCGCTGCTCAGAAAAGAGATTATACCTGAGGACATCCTGAAATTAGTGGAGAAACCGGTAAGAAAAATCTCGGTTTTTGACGTAAAGCAGCTTGACGAGACGTTAATCAAAATTGAGGCCGAGATGGAGGAGGTCAAGAATAACCTTGAACATCTTGTACAATACGCAATCCGTTACTTCACCCAGTTAAAGAAGAAGTACGGTGCAAAATTCCCGAGAAAAACAGAATTGAGCAACTTTGAAACCATTCAGGCATCTAAAGTAGTAGTGGCCAATTCCAAACTCTATGCAAACAAGACCGAAGGATTTGTCGGCATGGACCTCAAGCGTGACGAAAATGCGGAATTCGTATGTGAATGTTCAGACATAGACGATATCATCATCTTTCTGAAAAGCGGCAAGTACTTCGTAACAAAAATAAGCGAGAAGGCATTTATAGGCAGAGATATTATTCACATTGACGTATTCAGTAAGAATGACGAAAGATGTATTTACAATGCAGTCTATAAGGATGGAAAAGGAGGAGACATCTACGTTAAAAGGTTTGCAGTCACAGGTGTGACAAGAGATAAAGGATATGATCTCACCCAAGGCAAGGAGGGTTCTCAGGTACTCTGGTTTACAGCAAATCCGAATGGAGAGGCAGAGGTGCTTAAAATATTCCTCAAACCACGGCCCAAACTCAAGAAACTGATATTCGAATTCGATTTCTCAAACCTTGCCATTAAGGGTAGGTCGTCTATGGGAAATATCCTGAGCAAAAATTCAATTCATAAAATCCAGTTGAAATCCATTGGCGTTTCACAATTCGGAGGACAATCAATATGGTTTGACCAGGATATCAACAGACTCAACACAGATTCCAGAGGCATGTTCCTGGGAGAGTTCCTCAACCATGACCACATTCTTGCAGTATGCAGAAATGGAGAGTATTATACAACTAACTTCGATCTAAGCAACAGATACCAGGGAGATATTCAGATTATAGAGAAGCTTAATCCTCACAAAATATATACTGCTATATATTATGACGGAGAACTAAGTTGTTTTTATATAAAGAGATTCTCCTTTGAACCGAATGACAACATTGTTACTTCGTTCATAAGTGATTCTCCGGGATCTTATCTTCGCAGCATTTCAACGGATAAATACCCACAGGTAGAAATACAGTTTGCGGGCAAACATTCAAAGCGTCCCTCAGAAAGGATTGACGTGGAGGAGTTTATTGCCAGTAAAAGTTTCCGTGCCAAGGGAAAGAGAGTGACTACATTTGAAGTTGGAGAAATATGCTTTGTTGAGCCACTTATTAAAGAGGAAATAAACGTTGAAATTCTGGACACAAACGGTGACGAACCGGATGTTTCACCAGAAGCAGAAGCACAGGAAACTCAGGAAATTTCCCCAACACTTTTTTAGTATGATAATTTCCATTACAGGTTTTATGGGAGTCGGAAAGAGTACTGTTTCGGCAAGACTCGCAAAACATCTGTATTGCAAATGCATAGATCTTGACAAATATATCGAAGCAAAAGAAGAGTTGTCTATAGGAGAGATTTTTCGTCTTAAAGGTGAAGCCTATTTCCGTGCGAAGGAAGAATTCTTTCTAAAAGAACTATTGACCGAAAACCAAGAAAAAGTACTGGTATTGTCACTTGGAGGTGGCTCTCTTATCTCAGGTACGAATCAAAAGCTCATAAAGGAGAAAACACTATGCATATACCTGAAATCCACTCCCGAAACAATGGCAAAAAGATTGTCGTCAAGTAGGAAAATACGACCGGGAATAGAAAAACTGACTTCGAATGATTTTGTAAAAGGTGTGGAATATCTTTTTGAAAAGAGAAGAGAGGGTTATGAACGATGTAGCACTCTTGTAATTGATGTCGATAATTGTTCGGTCAAAGAGATTCTTTCTTTGATAATAAGCTCTATATAGTATCTTCAATCAGTTTTATGTCCCTTACCCTTAACTGAAGGTTTGCTATACCCCTGTAGTAATTTTCAGCAATAGAATAGCATATGTCCACCGGGTTTCCCGATTTCAGATGCTCAAAATGCTCCGATCTGTTGAATGCAATAGCAGAGATATGACGGTGGAAATCATCCTCCTGAATAAGCTCTAGCTTTAAGTGACCCGATTCAGAACCTACTTTTCTTCCATTTCCATTATCATAAACCCTCTCAGATATGAACACCGGTGACAAGTTCCCCGGACCAAAAGGCTGGAACTGCTTGAGAACATTGAAAAATCGTGGGGTTATCTGTTTGAAATCCAGAAATGAGTCTATATTTATTACGGGAGTCAGAATTTCATTTGTGATTTTATTTGCTACAAAAGCTTCGAATTTTTCACAGAATTTTTCAAAATTCTCCTCTTTGAGAGTTAGTCCGGCAGCATACATGTGCCCACCAAAATTTTCCAGAAGATCTGAACTATGTTCAATTGCCTCATAAAGGTCGAATCCCGGAATACTTCTGGCAGAACCGGTTATAAGACCGTTTGACCGACATAAGACAATTGTAGGTTTATAGAATGTCTCCACAAGTCTTGATGCAACAATGCCAAGTACACCCTTATGCCAGTCCGGATTATATACGACTGTAGATCTCTTTTCAGAAAAATTTCTTACAAGAGCAGCCATTTCGCTTGCCTCCAAAGTTATTTTTCTGTCTTCGTTCTTTCTGTCGTTATTGTGAGTATTGATTGTATCACCTATGTTTTTTGCATCTACATCGCTTCTGGAGGTTAGCAGATCAACAGCAGTCTTTCCGGACTCCATCCTTCCAGCGGCATTTATCCTTGGCCCTATCTTGAATACAATGTCATCAACCGTAATCATGTGTTTTTCAAGCCCGGCCAGCTTTATAATTGAGAGTAGTCCCTTCCTTGGAGATGAGTTCAGCTGTTTTAAACCAAAATAGGCCAGAACTCTGTTTTCTCCTGTTATAGATACAAGGTCAGATGCGATACTTACAGCCAGAAGATCTAAAAGAGGCTGGATCTCTTCAAAAGGAATCCCTTTTGTAGTCGCAAAAGCTTGCATGAATTTAAAACCTACGCCACATCCCGAAAGATCATCGAAGGGATAGCTACAGTCATTTCTTTTAGGGTCCAGGACCGCAACAGCTTCCGGCAGGTGTTCGTCAGGAAGATGATGGTCGCATATTATAAAATCGATACCCCTCTCCTTTGCATATTTGACCTTTTCAACAGCCTTTATACCGCAATCCAGTGCAATTATAAGAGAAAAACCATTTTCATGTGCCCAGTCTATACCCTTATATGAAACACCATAACCCTCAGTATATCTGTTTGGAATGTAATAATCAAGATTATCTTCGCTATACCTTCTCAAAAAGGTATACACAAGTGTTACAGCAGTGGTTCCATCCACGTCATAATCACCGTAAATAAGTATTTTTTCGTTTTTATTTAGTGCCCAGTTTAGTCTTTCAACAGCCTTATCCATATCTTTCATTAGAAATGGGTCATGTAGCTGTTCAAGCTGGGGTCTGAGAAATGACCTTGCCTCAGATTGTGATTTAATGTTTCTCTGGACTAAAAGGTTTGCCAGCGTCTGGTCTATCCCCAATTCAGAAGACAACTGACGTACTAATGCCGGGTTGCCCGGTTCTCTTACTATCCACTTTTTATCTAAGGCCATATCCTCGCAAATGTACTTAATATTTTCAGAAGTTGATAAAAAAAGTTATTTTTGCGACTCATTAAAAAGATTGATTTCATGGAGCATTCAGAACTAAACGAGCAAGAACAGAACAGACGGGATTCACTAAGAGCCATGCAGGAGTTGGGTATCAATCCATATCCGGCAGAGGCATTCGAAGTAAATATCACAAGCCAGCAGATAAAAGAGCAGTACGACTCGGAGAAAAAGAATCTTCAGGATGTAAAAATAGCCGGCAGGATCATGACTCGCAGAATAATGGGTGCCGCTGCCTTTATTGAGCTTCAGGACGAAAAAGGGAGAATACAGATATATATTAAAAGAGATGAGATTTGCCTTGGGGAGGATAAGACTCTTTATAACACTGTCTTTAAAAAGCTTCTTGATATAGGAGATATAATTGGCATAAAGGGTTTTGCATTTATTACTCAGACAGGAGAGCTTAGCATACACGCAAAAGAGATGAAGGTGCTGAGCAAGTCGCTCAGAGTATTGCCAATTGTCAAAGAGAAGGAAGATCAGGTATATGATGCCTTTGCAGATCCTGAACTCAGATACCGGATGCGCTATGTAGACCTCATTGTCAACCCGGCTGTGAGAGATACATTTGTTAAAAGAAGCAAGATTATCAACACCATGCGTAACTTCTTTAATGAGCATGAATATCTGGAAGTTGAAACTCCTATACTACAGCCTATTCCTGGCGGGGCAAATGCCAGACCATTTATATCACACCATAATGCACTGGATATTCCATTATACTTACGAATAGCTAACGAGCTTTATCTAAAGAGACTAATAGTTGGCGGATTCACAGGCGTTTATGAATTTGCGAAGGACTTCAGGAATGAGGGAATGGACAGGACACATAACCCGGAATTCACTGTTCTGGAAATTTATGTTGCTTATAAAGACTACTTCTGGATGATGGAATTTGTAGAGAAGATGATTGAAAAAGTAGCCGTAGCCCTTCACAACAAAACACTACTCACATTGGGCGACAAGGAGATTGAGTTCAAGGCCCCTTACAGGAGGTTGCCAATGCTTGATGCTATAAAAGAGTATGCAAAGGTAGATGTAGCAGGAATGAGTGAGGATGAACTAAGGTCGGTCTGCGAGAAAATAAATGTCCCTGTAACAAAAAGCATGGGATATGGCAAAATGATTGATGCAATTTTTGGAGAGTATTGCGAACACCACCTTATTCAGCCTACGTTCATAACAGATTATCCTGTAGAGACTTCTCCGCTTACCAAACGACACAGGTCCGATCCTTCACTTACAGAGCGTTTCGAACTATTTGTAAATGGAAAGGAGCTGGCCAATGCTTATAGCGAGCTTAATGATCCTATCGACCAGCTGGAAAGGTTCCAGGACCAGATAAGACTTAAGGACAAGGGCGACGACGAGGCCATGTTCATTGATATGGATTTTGTCAGGGCACTTGAATACGGAATGCCACCTACATCGGGTATGGGCATTGGCATAGACAGACTGACAATGTTTATGACGAATTCACCTTCTATTCAGGATGTACTTTTCTTCCCTCAAATGCGTCCGGAAAACTTATAATATGTTTATAGACAACCTCTCATCCACTAAGAATCCAAAAATCAAGGAACTTATTGAGCTTCAGGAAAAATCCAGGGAGCGCAGGGAGAAGGGTTTATTCGTTGTAGAGGGTGTCAGGGAGGTGGAGGCGTGTATCAGTCACGGGTATAAAATAG
>Ga0074193_1001579_pt1 | contig 26424 bp, 20 predicted proteins | sample EPASupsiteHSE605_FD_64523 | JGI IMG/M metagenome (GOLD analysis project Ga0074193, IMG submission 64523) | Bioremediated contaminated groundwater from EPA Superfund site, New Mexico - Sample HSE6-05 | ecosystem: Environmental > Aquatic > Deep subsurface > Groundwater > Contaminated ... | reverse complement strand
TATCGTTACCTACACTCAATTTAATCCATGGTTGAATGCTAGGGCTTTTCCCTCCTAAATCGAGTCCGCGCCAGATGTAGCGGTTAAAGAGATCTGCTCCAAACTCAAGTTTCTGGGCCGTGGAATTGGAAATAAAAAGAATAGAAAAACATAAAATAAGAAGTGTTTTTTTCATAAAAATTAGATTTTAAATTATGTCTAAATTTATGATGAGCGAAAACACCTCGCAATAATGGAATTTCTAAATTTAATCTACGTGTTTTACGTATTAGATCAGATACAGAAACTGCATGTAACTGGACAAATTTAATTTTGGTTACAGATTGTGTAACTTTTTTGGATAAAGGAGAGAGGTTTAGAGATGCGTGCACCGGATTTACCCACTTTGCGCTCATTCCACTAAATTTGTTAACTGCATCATTAACCGAATCTAACAATGCTTTATAATCGTGGATATCGTCCTACGGTCTTTCCAGTAATTCCGTCAATAATTTTTCAATTTCATCCAGAGAGTCGATTGCCCGATTTTTGTATAATTGCGATAAGTACCAAAAAAATATAGATATATCTGTATTAATAGCAAATAATATGTGTATTATTTAGATTTATCTATACTTACAAGTAAATCAATGCCAGATCGAATACTTTATCCTTGAATTCTAAAAAAATCATCGTTTTTATTTCTATTATGCAGCATATATCGTGCATTTCGGAAATAAAACCTTATCCATGATTAATTTTGCCTGATCTACAGATATAGCAACCATTTCCATACAGGAATAACTTCAATTACCTTACCGTTAAGCTCCAATGTTCTTTCTGTGTCTCGTGTAATGATCAGTAGTTTTTTGCATTCCAAAACTTCGGTAATTTTAAGTAATGCTTTAACTTCCCGGTCGAAGGTACCATCACTATTGTCGAGGTTGTAACACACCTGAATAGCTATATATGCATCAGGAATGTAAAAATCTACTTCGATACCTTTGTTATAGAAGTAAATGGCATCATTGCGTCCATATTTGTGAAGTAAATTTACTGCCACGATATTCTCCAATAAAGAGGTATTTCCATCCAACAAAAAAAGATTCAGAATACCATTATCGGTGTAATAGTACTTAGGAATTGTCTCTTTATCGACCAATTTACCTGCTATGTTTTGTATGGGATTGATAAGCCATGCATCTTTTGCATATTCCATATAGTTAATAACAGTATGTGTCCCTACTTTTGCTCCGGTAGATGATACAATGTTCGCTATCCGTGTAAATGACATCGGTTGTTTAATGCTTTCTGCCAGTTTCTTAAACAAAATACGTAACGCAAAAGTATTTTCTATGGCATGGCGCGCGGCAATATCTCCAAGATAGATTTTTTGATAAACACTTGTCAGATAATCCCTTTTTGCCAAAAGTTCTGCACCTTCAGGAAATCCACCAAAGTAGAAATAGTCATTAAACTTTCTCAATACATCTGCTTTACCCTCTGTGGATAATAGCTTATTATCAGTTATAGAAATATCGTTTGCAGTCAAAAACTCTTTGAATGTGTATGGATAGACATCAACAGGGATATAACGTCCTCCCAGTGTTGTCTGAATATCATTACTCAACATTTTTGCATTGCTTCCTGTAATGTAAACCCGGTATTTAGTATCGGCCATTCGGCGGGCAAACTTTTCCCACCCGGGAATATTTTGTATCTCGTCAAGAAACAGGATTGGTTTCTTTCCATATATTTCTAAATGAACTTCTAATAGCAGATTCAAATCCTCTACAGCCATTCCGGTAATACGCTCATCTTCAAAATTGATGTAAAGCATCTCATCCCACTTCATTCCCCGTGCAAGCAACTGTTGCATCCTCTGATAAAGCAGAAAAGATTTACCTGCTCTCCTGATACCAACAAAAATATAATTCCCAAATTCCTCAAATGTGAAATTTCTTGGTATTACCATATATTTTGGAACTTCAGCTTGATTATCCGCAATTACTGTTTTTAGAATATTCTTATCCATATCTCTGTTTTTATTCTGTCGACAGCACAAATATAGTATGTTTTTATTTTATCCACAAAACAAAAAACATTATCCGAATAATTTCCCTCCAAGCACCATGCTTTCTAAATTTTAATTAGCCCACCAATAAATCCAAAAACATCTTACCTCTCTCAGTAAGTTGGAATTTCTGAGCAGTGTGATTCGGGATGTCTGGAATAGAGCGGCCGTTTTTGTGACTCTTGCTGTAACTCTTGCTGCAACTCTTGCCCCAAACTCTTGCTTCCCGACATAATCCAACTTCACAAACTGGACTTGAAATGACAAACCGACCTCTCTTTCCTCAGAAATCCGATTTGTGGGTATTTCTTCAACTCTTCAAAGATTAGTATCAAGTCCATTTAAAACTCCTTTGCATATAATTTGCTTTTTCTGCTCAAGATTTGATCCATGTTTTACCATTGTTTTACCTGCAAAAAACAAAAAGTGTTGTAATTTTATCAATTACAACACTTTACATCTTTTTCTTCGTGGTGCCACCAGGAATCGAACCGGGGACACAAGGATTTTCAGTCCTTTGCTCTACCAACTGAGCTATGGCACCTTGGTTTGGGGAGTGCAAAAGTAGCACTTATTTTGAATCTTGCAAAAAAAAATGGGCATAAAACACTTTCACACCGGTAAAAACTCCGTCGCAGTAAGTGGTAACTATCACTTAATCTGCAAATTACCAGATATGAAATTTTTAAAGCGACATTTTCCATATAGCTTATGGTTAGCAAGTTACCTCAAACTGTGTCAAAGTGTAAGTTAATGCTAATCTATAAAGATCATGTAAGTACCTTATTGAAAAGAACTTACTAAAAACTACTGCAACGCTTTGTCGGAATGGGGCGACTCGAACGCCCGACCCCTACGTCCCGAACGTAGTGCGCTACCAACTGCGCTACATCCCGATTCAGTTCCTAAAATAATACTTATTCCGCTTACTTCAAAAAATCTAATCAAAAAACTTATCTTTGCACCAAATTAAAAATATTTTTATGGCAAATACATCAGATTTCAAAAACGGACTTTGTATCGATTTCAATGGCAAACCTTGTTCAATCGTATGGTTCCAACACGTTAAACCAGGTAAAGGGGGCGCTTTTGTTAAAGTAAAGATGCGTAATCTGGAAAATGGTAAAATTCTGGAAAACACCTATAATGCAGGCGAAAAAATAGACATCATAAGTGTAGAGAGAAGACCTTATCAGTTTCTTTATAAAGACGATATGGGCTACAACTTTATGCACAACGAAACATTTGAACAGATATCCCTTCAAAAGGATATGGTAGACAATGCAGATCTTATGAAAGAGGGTCAGAACGTGGAGATGATGTTTCTGGCAGATCAGGAGAGGGTTTTGACATGTGAACTTCCTCCTTTTGTCGACATGGAAATTACCTACACCGAACCTGCAGTAAAAGGCGACACAGCCTCTACTAACGCATTAAAGGCAGCTACTATTGAAACAGGAGCTGAGATTATGGTTCCGCTTTTCATAAACCAGGGAGAGAGGATAAGAGTAGATACACGAGACAGATCGTACTACGAAAGATGTAAGTAGATGAAAAACTTAACCCTGATATTGTTCTCCGCAATGCTTTTTGCATGTGGAGGGCCAATTTCCGACAAGCTTCCAACTTCCGCGCAAATTGACAACTCAATTGCAAAAGGAGAGTTTACAGAAGCTGCCAAGTTGATAAACATCTGCCTTACAAGTGATTCTCTCTCTGCAACAGAGAGGTACGAACTCAACTTTAAGCTGGAAAAGATGGACAGGATCCGCAAGGATTTTGATGTCGACGACACTACCGTTATATCATATATCAAAAAATATTATCCGGAAGTGACAAAGGAGGAGATTGCAGGTTGGGAGAGCACAAATGCTTTGGAAAACCTCACAATAGACGGGACAAAAAAATATTTTCATTCTGCCGGAAGAAACCTATTCAGAATTGACACGGTTGCCAGAAAGCATTTCGACAACATGAACGGCGGTCAGAGCGACAGCCTCAGCAACCTGCTCACTTGGTACGTTCCAACAGTGGTCAGGAGCGGGAAGGCAGGCAAGTCGCCATATGTACAACCAGTGAAAATGAAAATCCGTTACACTTTAACTGTAAAGCCCAATCAGGTTCCTACAGGCGAAGTTGTAAGGGTATGGATGCCTTATCCAAGAACAGATACAAAGGCACATTCAGACATTAAGCTGATCTCTGCAACACAGCCGGAATACTTTATTGCGCCAGACGGCTATGCACATAAAAGCATATATATGGAAGGTGTTGCGCAGGCAGATTCATCCATAAAGTTTGGCTACGAACTTTCTTACACCTCATACAACCAATATTTCAAGTTCAAACCTGAAGAACTTGCACAATATGATGTAAACGACCCGCTTTACAAACAGTTCACATCTGAAAGTGCACCTCAGATTGTATTCAGCGATAAGATAAAGAGCTTAACCAAAGAGATTGTTGGTGAAGAGACTAACCCATATATTAAGATTAAGAAGATATTTGAATATATAGACAAGAACTTCCCTTGGGCAAGTGCACGTGAATATTCGACTATCGAGAACATCCCGGAATATGTGCTTGCCAACAGACACGGTGACTGCGGACAGGTTTCACTGCTGTTTATTACAATGGCAAGGTGCGCCGGAATTCCCGCAAAATGGCAATCGGGCTGGATGATGCATCCGGGTAATGTTAACCTGCACGACTGGGCAGAGGTATATTACCAGGGAATAGGATGGGTTCCTGTTGACCAGTCGTATGGACGGGTAAAAGGTGCAATAGCAGATGACGACTCATATTTCTTCTTCAGCAAAGGGCTGGATGCGTACAGGTTGATTGTTAACGACGATATTTCTCGTTCATTCTACCCTGCTAAGATTCACCCGAGAAGCGAGACTGTCGATTTCCAACGCGGCGAGGTTGAGTGGAGGGGAGAGAATCTCTATTTTGGAAGATGGAGATATAAAATGGAGGTAGAGTATTTGTAGCAGGCAAAATTTCTGCTGACTACAATTTCCTTATGATATTAAGACCATCGCGAAGAGGCAATATGAAGTTCTCTACCCGGTGGTCTTCTTTTATTTTCTTATTGAACCTTAAAATTTCCTTTGTCTGTGCATCTGCAGGCGTAGGTACCTGATATACCTTTCCGTTCCATAAAACATTGTCTGCCAAAATATATCCACCACTTTTCAGCAGATCGAAAACCAGATCGTAGTAGAGACAGTACTCTCGTTTGTTGGCATCTATAAATATAAGGTCATATTTTTTGTTCAATGTGGGAATAATCTCCTTTGCGTCGCCAAAGTAGAGAGAGATTTTATCTGAGAGGCCGGCTCTTGAGATACCCTCTCTGATAAGTTGCTCATGTTTGTCATTTATCTCTATGGCATCGAGGTGTCCGTCATTGGCCAGGCCAAGCGCAAGACATATTGCGGAATAACCGGTAAATGTTCCAATCTCAAGGATACTCTTTGCATTAAACATCCTTGCAACCATCTCAAGGAGCCGGCCCTGCTGCGGACCCGAAAGCATTCTCGCATGGTTGGTTCGGATATTGGTCTCACTATCAATCCAGAGCAGTGCCTCGTTAAGCTCAGAAGAGTACTCTTCTATGTACCTATCCTGGTCATTAGATATATTGTCTGTTATATTCATCGGTATATTAATGTATAAAGCTTCTCCGATGATAGTATCTCGTTTGCCACATCGTGAAGCTGTTTTGATGTTATCTGTTGTATTTTCTCCCTTATTGAGTCAATCGACTCCACCCTGCCGTACACTAAAAGAGATTTTCCCATGACCAGACATTGTGACTCTGCATTGTCTACTGAGATTGCAAGTTGCCCGAGAAGCTGTTTCTTTGCGGCCTTTAGCTGATATTGTGTCAACTCCTTTTCCATAAAACGGGCAAGCTCTTTGTATACTAATTCTATGCATCGGTCTATATTGTTCTTGTCTGTTCCAAAGTATATAGTAAAGAGACCTGTGTCTTCGTAAGGTGTATAGGTGGCATCTACATTGTAGGCCAGTCCGTACTTTTCACGAAGTACCATGTTAAGTCTTGAGTTAACGGCCGGTCCACCCAGAATATTCGTAATTAGCGAAAGTGCCAGCCTCTCCTCCTGATAAAGTGTATATGCCTTTGTACCTATGACACAATGTGCCTGATGGGTCTTTTTTGACACAATTTTTATCTTCTCTCCATCATTAACATAGTCCTTGTATGACAGCTCTTGTTTATCCTTGTCGGAATGGTCAGCTACTGGTTTGAAAAATCTGTTTACCAGCTTCATACCGTTTTCAAAAGTAGTATCACCCACAATGGAAAAGCTCATATTGTCGGTTGTGTAGTGCTTGCTGACAAAGTTCCTGATATCGCCGGAAGAGATCCGCCTGATACTTGCCGGTGTTCCCAGTATAGGTTTTGCCAATGGATGGCTGCCAAAAAGATGCTCGTCAAAATCGTCGAAGATCAACTCTGAGGGTGTGTCTTTGTATGACGAAATCTCTTCAAGTATCACCTCTCTCTCTTTTACAAGTTCCTTATCGGGAAACAATGAGTTAAAGGCAAGGTCGGAGAGCAGCTCTACGGCTTTAGGCAGGTCCTCCTTGAGTACTGTTGCGTGTATTACAGTCTCCTCTTTTGTAGTATACGCATTAAGTTCACCACCGAGTTTTTCAAGAAAGTTGTTTATCTGCCAGGCACTCCGGTTGGTAGTACCCTTGAAAAGCATGTGTTCGGTAAAGTGGGCAATTCCGTTTAGTAATTGATCTTCGTCTCTTGTGCCTGTTTTTACACTAAGGGCGCAATAGGCAACGGGCGATGATATATGTCTGAACGCGTATTTTATGCCGGAATCCAGCTGTACTGTTTTAATATCCATTATTAACGTTGATAAGGAAGTGAAATTTTCTTAATGTCTTCCTTTGTAAAACCAGCCCCAAGCCTGGACCCGATCTTGTGTTTTCTAAAAAAGTAGAGTTCGTGATTCTCCGCCCCTATCAGGAGCTTGTAGCAATAACCTCCCTTTGGATCTCCTTCAGGAGATATTACCAGCCCTACAATAGTCTCCGGAAGCGGTTCACTAAGGGCCATCTCAATCTCATCACTGGTTACGCACCTGGCACGGTCCCTGAATGTCCACTTTATCTCATCCTCTTTTGTAGGATAGCCTATGTCGTTGCTGTTGAACATAATTCGTTTTACTTTGATTTCTGAAAGATTCTCTCCGTAAGAAGACTCTCCGGTGAAAGCGCGGAGGATTCCCTTCTGAACCTTATAGATGTAGTTCTGCATTATGCTTATGTAGGCCGGAACAAACGGAAGAATTTCTCCTGAATCATCATCCTTTGCCTGTAATGGGAGAGAAATTATCTCTGCACTGTAAAAGAGTCCTCTTTTGAATTCCGGCCCACCCTTAACAAGAGTAAGGAACTCCAGTCTTGGTTCGTACTCGTTGCCAAATATGCCGTCAGTTCTAAGCAAGAAGAAAAATGATGTGTCCTCTTTTATCTTTTCGTACTCCTGCGGGGTACAGAATTCGTAGGGCGATATTTTCCATCCTTTGATTACAGCGTCTCTAATTGACATATCCAACAGCCCTGTACCGGGAATTACTACTTTTGTTATTTTAAGACCAAAGTTGTTGAAATTGTTTCTGGCATCTTTTATAATTTTCTGGGCCGATATATTTGTGACTAGGAAAAGGGAAATAAGTAACAGGTATGATTGTCTCATATAAGATTGTTTTATAGATGCAAAATTAGATAAAAATTTGTACTTTTGCCCGGTATGGAAAGATTTATTGTATCAGCAAGAAAGTATCGACCGAATAGTTTTGAAAACCTTATAGGTCAGGAAAATATCGCCAAAACCCTTAAAAATTCCATACTCCGTAACCAGTTAGCTCATGCTTATCTGTTTTGTGGTCCTCGAGGTGTCGGTAAGACAACAAGTGCAAGGATTTTTGCAAGGACCATAAATTGCCTCAACCCGACAGATAACATGGAGTCATGCGGGGTATGTGAGTCCTGCCTCTCGTTTGCAGAGGGCAGGTCATACTCCATCCACGAGCTTGATGCTGCCTCGAACAACTCTGTGGAAGATATCCGTCAGCTTAATGAGCTGGTGAGAATACCTCCGCAGATTGGCAAGTACAGCGTATATATAATTGATGAGGTTCACATGCTCTCACAGTCGGCATTCAATGCATTTCTTAAAACGCTGGAGGAGCCACCTGCTCATGCAATATTCATTCTTGCAACAACAGAAAAACACAAGATTCTCCCTACTATTCTTTCAAGGTGCCAGACTTATGATTTCAACAGAATATCGGTTGAGGATATTGTAAAGAACTTAACTGATATATCCGCTAAGGAAAATGTCAAGATAGATCTTGAAGCCTTGCATATAATTGCCCAGAAAGCAGACGGGGCAATGAGGGACGCTCTCACTCTTTTTGACCAGACAGTTGCCTTCTGCGGAGAGAACGTCACATACGAACAGGTAATATCTACATTAAATGTTCTTGATTACGAATATTATATAAGGTTAACCAACCATTTTCTTAATGCGGTGCATTCCGATGTCCTGCTTATTTTTGACGAAATTCTATCAAAAGGATTCAATGCCCTTCATTTTATTGGTGGTCTGAGCACACACTTCCGCAATCTTCTTGTCTGCAAGGACAGGAACACTGCAAGGCTGCTGGAACTCGCGCCATCTATAATCGAGAGGTACCGCGAGCAGGCAGAGAGATGCTCCCTTAACTTCCTTTATGATGCCCTTAACATAACATCTGTATGTGAGGGAGGATATAAGGCGAGCGGCCACCCTAGACTGCATATAGAATTTGCATTGTTCAAGCTTTGCCGTATAAATTCCCCTGAATGGGTAAGTGGTGAGATTAAGCAGACTGTTGCTGCTAAGACCGCTGCAAAACCGGCGACGCCACCAGTATCACCTTCAGCACCTGCCTCATCAACAGATGTTGCAGATGTAGCCGATGTAGCTGTACCGGTTAAAGAGATTAGTGCCCCTTCTGCTCCAAAAGCCTCAACCCTTAAGGCTACCACCACTTCAATCAAGGATTTGATGAAAGCTGCCGAGGATGGCATTAGCGCAAAGGTCGACTTCACTCCACAGGTTGTAGGGGAAGAGAGTTTCGACAAAGAGAAGCTTGAACAGGTATGGATCAAGATGGCTGACTCAGAGAAGGCCTTGCCAAGGCTGGCAACAACATTATGTGAGTCGCTTCCGGAAATAGGTGAAAATAATGAGATTCATTTTTATGTAAGTAATGAGCTGCAGAAGAACTGGATACAGCAAAAGTGTCAGACCAGGTTGCTGGAATTTTTAAAGATAAACCTTAACAATAAGCTGGTCAAACTATTTATTGAGGTTGTCCCTGAGGGAAAAAAAGAGAATAAACTATACATGCCGGAAGAAAAGGCAAAGTTTTTGCTTGAAAACTATCCTGAGCTGAGAGAGCTTCAGAAGGATCTTAAACTGGAGTTAAAATAGAGTGTTTCCTATAAAAGATATAACATGCGATTACATTGTAGCAATTTGGTAAAGAAATATGGTGCCCGTACCGTAGTGAAAAATGTCTCGATAGAGGTTGAACAGGGAGAGATTGTAGGGTTGCTGGGGCCCAATGGTGCCGGAAAGACTACGAGTTTCTACATGATAACCGGTCTTATTAAACCAAACGCAGGAAGGATTTTCCTTGACGATGAAGAGATTACAGATTTACCAATGTACAAAAGGGCACAAAAGGGGTTAGGATACCTTGCCCAGGAGGCTTCAGTTTTCAGAAAACTAAGTGTGGAGGACAATATAATGGCTGTAATGGAACTCTCTTCGTTGACAAAGAAAGAGAGGGACGAGAGGCTTGAGGTTTTGCTTGATGAATTCGGACTTAATCCGGTGAGAAAGAGTTACGGTATTCAATTATCCGGAGGTGAGCGCAGAAGGTGCGAGATAGCAAGGGCCCTGGCCATAGATCCTAAATTCATTCTGCTCGATGAGCCTTTCGCGGGTGTCGACCCCATTGCTGTAGAAGATATTCAGCATATAATAGCCAACCTTAAAACAAAAAACATTGGGATCATAATTACTGACCACAATGTCCACGAAACTCTGGCTATTACCGACAGGGCATATCTGCTTTATGAGGGAAGTATTCTTGAGAGCGGAACAGCAGAGGTTCTGGCTAACAATCCTGAGGTCAGGAGAAAGTATCTGGGAGAGAACTTTGAATTACGCAAAGCGGTTCTAAAGGGTAAAAAAAAGGATGCCGGCAACAATATTAAAACAGACAGTAAAACTCAAAACCCTAATACTGATGCCGACATGCTAAATTATGGTGATCAGGCAAGTGACCTGGAAAAAGGCAATTAGTTTTTGACTTCTGTAGGAGGAACAACTTGTTTTTCTTTTTCTATCATTTGTTTATGTTTTTCTACCATTTGCCTCTGATTGTTTTTCATTTGTCCCTCTTTACTCATCATCTGCCTTTGTTTACTCATTAGCAACACTCTTCCATCTTGATGCATCTTATTATCTCCCCCTCTACGCATCATCTTCATATCGCCCCTATGCATCATTCCCTTCCCTTGCATCAGGTCAAATTTTACTCGTTGCTCTTCTGTAAGAATTGATCTTACCTTATTCTTGTGAGTTGCAGTGACCTTCATTTTCTGGTTCTGGAGGTCGGTAATCTCATCTATTTTTGAATAGACGCTCTTCATATTAGGTTTTTCAACTTGTTCAAGTGTCTTAAGTTGAGCTCTCTTTTCATTAAGTTGATTATCTATCTGAATCATCTCCTTCTGCAGACTCAGCTTGAATTCAGCCATCTGTTTCTGCTGCTCCGGAGTAAACTGAGGATTGAGATGTGCAGGATTTGCCTTCATCATTCCCTCTCCTTTGATCATAATTTCTCTCTTTTGTTCCTGAGCCGGTAGTGTCAACACAAAAGCCAACATAACCAGCATGCTAAATAACTTTTTCATTTTTTTGCTATTTATAAGGTTGTTTGCAGATAAGACCATTCCGGGAACAAAAGGTTTAATATTAGACAAAGAATGTATACCTTTGCCGAATTATTTTTGAGTTAACATTCAATAATTAAAATCATAAATATGGCAGAAAAATTATTTGCTGAGTTTCCGCCTATTTCCACTTCACAATGGGAAGAGGTGATCACAAAGGACTTAAAAGGAGCTGATTACGACAAAAAACTCGTATGGAAAACTCAGGAGGGAATAGCAGTTCGCCCTTATTATCGTGCAGAGGATCTTACAAAATTAAAACATCTTTCGAGTGCCCCGGGTGAGTTTCCCTATGTAAGGGGAAATAAGGGGTCGAACCACTGGCTCGTACGTCAGGGTTACTGTGCATGGGAGAGTTTCGAAAAAGCCAACGCTCAGGCGGTTGACGGATTAAAGAAGGGAGTCGATTCGGCAGGTTTCTGCATCGACGGCAAAAAGGCAATATCTGTAGCAGAAATGGCGACACTTCTAAAAGGAATTGACTTGTCAAAGACTGAGGTGAACTTCGAGGGTTGCTCATGCGCAACTCCGGAAATCATCAAGTCATTTATCACATATGCTGCATCAACAGGTGCAAAGGCCGAGGAGGTATATGCTTCTTTCGATTTTGATCCGCTCAGAACCCTAACAACTACAGGCAACTTCTGCTGTCCTGACTATCTGGCAAAGCTGAAGAGCTGTGTGGAACTTGTTGCAAGATACCCAAGGATCCGTGTTATTGGTGTTGAGGGCTACGCATTCAACGATGCCGGTTCCACCAGTGTTCAGGAACTGGGTTTTGCATTGGCAATGGGTAGTGAATACATGAACATCATGACTGAGATGGGCTTTGCTCCGGAAGAGGCCGCCAGGAGAATCAAATTCACATTTGCAGTGGGTGCAAACTACTTTATGGAGATTGCAAAGTTCCGTGCTGCCAGAATGCTTTGGGCAAATATCACAAAAGAGTACGGTGCTGCTAAGGAGTGTACACAGAAGATGAAGATTCACGCTGTTACAAGTCAGTGGAACCAGACTGTATATGACTCATACGTGAACATGCTTCGCGACACAACTGAGGCCATGAGTGCCGCTATTGGCGGAGTGGATTCACTTGAGGTGCTTCCTTTTGACTATCAATACCGTGAACCGGGTGAATTCAGCAACCGCGTTGCCAGGAATGTTCAGATTATCCTTAAAGAGGAGTCTCATTTCGACAAGGTAACCGACCCTGCCGCAGGTTCATATTATGTTGAATCACTTACTGCATCAATAGCAGAAGAGTCATGGAAACTATTCAAGAGTGTAGAAGATAAAGGTGGTTACAGAGAGGCTTTCATAGCCGGTTTTGTTCAGGCTGAGGTAAAAGCATCATCTGCAAAGAGAGACCTGAATATTGCCACCCGCAGGGAGGTGATACTCGGGACAAACCAGTATCCAAACTTTGGTGAAAGTGCAGACAAGGATGTGACTCTTGATGTTGTAACCCGTGGTGCCAATGTTGAGAAAAGCAAGAACCCGATAGCCGAACCACTTGAAAAATATCGTGGTGCTCAGGCATTTGAGGCACTTCGTTTTGCTACTGAACTGAGTGGGAAGAATCCTAAGGCATTCATGCTAACATTCGGCAACCTTGCATTCTGCAGGGCACGCGCACAATTTGCATGCAACTTCTTTGCCGTTGCCGGTATGGAGGTTACAGACAACACTCGTTTCTCATCTGTTGAGGAGGGAGTCAAGGCAGCTTTGGAAGCCAAGGCTGATATCATTGTTGCCTGTTCTTCTGACGACGAATATGCAGAATCTGTTCCTCAGATAAAAGAACTTGTTGGAAACAAGGCTATTATTGTGGTTGCCGGCGAACCTGCCTGCAAGGATGAGCTTATTGCTAAAGGCATAAACAACTTTATAAGTGTAAAGAGCAATGTTCTTGAAACTCTTAAAGCGTATCAAACTCAATTGGGAATCAAGTAGTATAAAAAATATCAAAATATGCGTCCAAAATTTTCTGAACTAAAATATACCGGGGGTGCCGCTGCAACTCAAGAGCAGTCGGCGTGGATGACTCCGGAACAGATCGCACTCAAAGGGGTCTACAGTGCCTCAGATCTTGAAGGTCTTGAGCATCTTAACTATGCAGCCGGTATTGCTCCGTTCCTCCGTGGTCCTTACAGTACCATGTATGTAATGAACCCATGGACAGTTCGTCAGTATGCCGGATTCTCAACAGCTGAGGAGTCGAATGCTTTCTACAGAAGAAACCTTGCCGCAGGGCAGAAGGGTCTCTCTGTTGCATTTGACCTTGCTACACACCGTGGATACGATGCCGACCACCCTCGCGTGGTAGGTGACGTAGGTAAGGCAGGGGTAAGTATCTGCAGTGTTGAGGACATGAAGGTTCTGTTCGATCAGATTCCTCTAAACAAGATGTCTGTCTCCATGACTATGAACGGTGCGGTTTTGCCTATTCTTGCATTCTATATTGTTGCAGGTCTTGAGCAGGGTGCCAAACTTGAAGAGATGGCCGGTACAATCCAGAATGATATTCTTAAGGAGTTCATGGTTAGAAACACATACATCTACCCTCCTGAATTCTCTATGAGAATCATTGGCGACATCTTCTCTTACACATCAAGGAAAATGCCTAAGTTCAACTCGATATCAATTTCGGGTTACCATATGCAAGAGGCCGGTGCCACTTGTGACATTGAGATGGCTTACACCCTTGCCGACGGTCTTGAATACCTGAGGACAGGTATTGCTGCCGGAATGGATGTAGATCAGTTTGCTCCTCGCCTGTCGTTCTTCTGGGCCATAGGGATGAACCACTTTATGGAGATTGCAAAGATGCGTGCTGCTCGTATGATATGGGCAAAGCTGGTTAATCAGTTCAACCCTAAGAACCCTAAATCGTTGTCATTGAGAACTCACTCTCAGACTTCGGGCTGGTCCCTTACTGAACAGGATCCTTACAACAACGTGGCAAGGACATGTGTAGAGGCTATGGCTGCTGCTCTTGGGCACACACAGTCGCTCCATACAAATGCTCTTGACGAGGCTATTGCTCTTCCTACCGATTTCTCTGCCCGTATTGCAAGAAACACTCAGATTTACATTCAGGAGGAGACTAACATCACCAAATCACTTGACCCTTGGGCAGGTTCTTATTATGTTGAGAAGCTGACCGGTGAGATTGCAGAGAGAGCTTGGGGACACATAGAGGAGGTTGAAAGGCTTGGCGGTATGGCTAAGGCCATTGAGACAGGTATTCCTAAACTGAGAATTGAAGAGGCTGCTGCCCGTAAGCAGGCCAGAATCGACTCAGGTATAGATACTATCGTGGGTATAAACAAGTATCGTCTTGAGAAGGAAGATCCAATGGAGATTCTTGATATTGACAATACTATGGTTCGCGAATCGCAGATAAACAGGCTTAAGGAGCTCCGTGCAAACAGAGATGATGCCAAGGTTAAGGCAGCCCTTGAAGCAATAACTTATGCAGCAAAAACAAAAACCGGAAACCTTCTGGAGCTTGCAATAGATGCAGCAAGGGTGCGTGCCACTCTTGGTGAGATCTCTGATGCATGCGAAGAGGTTGCTGGCAGATATAAAGCAATTATCCGTATGAACACAGGTGTTTACTCAAGTGAGGTTAAAAACGACAGTGACTTTGAACATGCTAAGAGACTTGTCGTTGAATTTGCTAAAAAGGATGGTCGTCAGCCTCGTATTATGATTGCCAAACTTGGACAGGACGGTCATGACCGTGGTGCCAAGGTTGTTGCAACAGGTTATGCCGACTGTGGATTTGACGTTGATATGGGTCCACTTTTCCAGACTCCGGAAGAGGCTGCAAAACAGGCTGTTGAAAACGACGTTCATGTTGTTGGAGTTTCCTCTCTAGCTGCCGGTCACAAAACTCTTGTTCCTCAGATAGTCAACGAGCTTAAGAAGCTTGGTCGCGAAGACATTATGGTTATTGTAGGAGGTGTAATTCCTGCACAAGACTATGATGCTCTTTATAAAGCCGGTGCTGCTGCTATCTTTGGCCCCGGGACATCGGTGTCAAAAGCATCCATCAAGCTTATGGAGCTGCTGCTTCAGAAGTTTGACTAATTATTACAACTGTTAAGATAGCTGCTCATTTACGGGCAGCTATTTTTACATTTATTCAGTAATTGTCGTATAATTGTGCTTATGATGGAAATATTGTTCGTATGACCAGAAAAGATGTAGCTATAATTATTCCTCTTTATAAAGAGAGTCTGAGCGAGCTTGAACGTGTCAGCCTGAACCGTTGCTTCTATTTCTGGGGCAATTGCCACGACATTTTCTTTGTAAAACCAGAGAGTCTGAACATAGACAACATTCGTTCAGAATTTAATCCGTCTGAGGCAGTATCTTTTGCCGACAACTATTTTACCGATCTGGCTGCTTACAACCGTCTTATGTTCTCTGCCGGATTTTATGAACGTTTTCTGGATTATAAATACATATTCATTTATCAGACGGACGGTTACGCTTTCAGGGATGAGCTTGATGAATGGTGTGCAAAAGATTACGACTACATTGGTGCCCCATGGATCCCCAAAGATTCGTACACTCGCCTGTATAACAGAGCATTCGTATCTGTTCGCAAGGCCATCAACAAATTATTTGGCAAACCCGACAGGTCGCAGCAATATTATGAGGTCGGGAACGGAGGTGTCTGCCTGAGAAAGACTGAGGTGTTTCACAGAGTTGCCACAACCGACCGAGTCAACATTGAGAGGTATATCTCAAATCTTGGCAAGAGCTCTATGTACAACGAAGATATCTACTGGAGCCTTGCACCAAAACCATCCGGACAACTTACAAAACCCCATTACAAAGAGGCACTGCGCTTCTCATTCGACATGAACCCCTCAGTATGTTACCGACTGAATAATAATCAATTGCCATTCTGCTGCCATAGCTTCTCAAAACCACGGTTCTGGAAGTTCTGGCAGCAACATATCAGCCCTATGCTTTCATGGCCAAATGGTCATAATCAAGCAATTAGCAATAATTTACAAAACTCTTAACTATTTAATAATCAGCACATGGCCATGAAAGCATAGGGCTCACAAGATATGAAAGTAACAGGATTCACATTCATCAAGAACGCCATCAAGTTCGACTACCCTATAATTGAGTCGATAAACTCCATACTGCCCATCTGCGACGAGTTCGTAATTGCTGTGGGAAAATCTGACGATGATACCCTTAAACTGATAGAGGGCATCAAAAGCGACAAGATCAGAATCATACATACTGTCTGGGACGAGAGCAAAAGAGAGGGTGGTGTGGTGCTGGCCGCTGAAACGGACAAGGCATTTGCTGCAATAAAGGAGGATACTGACTGGGCATTCTATATTCAGGGTGACGAGGTTATTCATGAAAAGTATCTGGACACCATTTATGAAAGCATGGTCAGGTACAAAGACGACATGAAGGTAGATGGCCTTCTTTTCAATTACCTCCATTTCTTTGGTTCATACGACTATGTGGGGCGTAGCTCACAGTGGTACAAGCACGAGATAAGGGTTGTCCGGTATGACAAGTCGGTCTGCTCATACCGCGATGCTCAGGGTTTCCGCAAAGGAGACAACAAAAAGCTTGTTGTAAAACCGATAGATGCGTATGTTTACCATTACGGCTGGGTAAAGGACCCAAGAACAATGAAGAGCAAGCAGCTTAACGCCATCAAATACTATCGCGACGACGAATGGATAGACAAGAATATCGCAAAAGGCGATGAGTTTGACTACTCCAATATTGATTGCCTTTTACCATTCGACGGTACCCATCCTAAGGTTATGACCGAGCGCATAAAATCGCGGAACTGGAAGTTTGATCACGATATCTCTAAAAACAAAATCAGGTTGAAAGAGCGGTTCAAGGGCTTTATGAAGAAGTACCTGGGCTGGAATTTGGACTACCAGAACTACATACTCTCTTAAGAAGTTATTGCGTGGCACGATAAGTGGTATTAATCTTATATTCAGACCAGTATTAAATTAAACAGATTTAACACACTTGGTTAACGTGGTTATTTATAGCAATATACCACTTATTGTGCCACGACGGTGAAAATCCAGATCCTGAAAATCGTAGCTGAAGTCTGTCAATGGTGAGATGGCTTTCATCTTTATGCCTGAGGCCTTGCCGTCAAAGTCCAGTTCAAACTTTACAAAGGCATCGGCATCAAAGCTTCGGTCGGTCCACTTTACAATGAATGTGTCGCCCCCATAGTAAAGCATTTCTCCACTTAGTTTAGGTGACCTTTTTGAAGCAAACCAAAGTTTACCATCTTTAAGTGAAATAGTTATATCGCCAAACCAGTTGTCGGTATAGGTCCCTGTGAAAGCATTGATGTCGGCAGGTTTTACCCCTGCTGCCTTTAACCCCTCTACCCTTTTCCAGATTGCTCCGGTAAGATCTCCGGCCTGAGCTTCGCTTTGCTTGACCCTGTCGTAATTCTCCTTTACCCTGTCTGTTTTCTCGATACCAAGATAACTGTCCTTGATTGTATTTGTTATTGCGGTAAAGGCTGCCCCAACCTGTTGGTTTGTGAAGACAATTATACCCAGTTTAATATCGGGCAAAAGTGTTACCTGAGTAACAACCCCTGTGAGCCCTCCGGTGTGTGTAACCTGCTTTAATCCATTTACATCGCTCAAACCCCAGCCGAGTCCGTAGCTGCTGAAGTTGGTCTTGTAGGTAGTTTTACCTGTAACCGGTATAATAGTCTGAGGGGTCCACATCTCGTTATGCACACTCTCAGAAAAAATTCTCTTTGATAGATTGGCTCCATACCTGCCATTGTTCATCTGCATAATGGCCCACTTGCCCATATCAGATACACTGCTGTAAATACCTCCTGCCGAATTGGCCATATCGTTCAGACTCATAGGGACGGCCCGAACTTTTCCATCAATCTCCACATGGGCATCAATAATGTTTGTCTTATCCCTTAACCTTTCAAAGCTGCCGGCACTTCTGTTCATACCCAGCGGAGTCATAATCCTGGTCTCTACAAACTCTTCCCAACTAACTCCCGATGCCCGGGCAACAACCTCTCCTGCAATTATGTAAAGCAGATTATCGTAGTCATACTTTGTCCTGAAACCAGAAACTGGTTTTAGAAATCTGATATTATGAATAATGTCCTTTAGCTTAAAATCAGAGGAGTCTGGCCAGACCATCAGGTCACCGGCTCCAAGACCCAAACCGCTTCTGTGTGTTAAAAGATCCTTAATCGTGAATTCTTCTGTAACATATGCATTATACATCCTGAATTCAGGAATGTAATCAATCACCCTGTCGTTCCACTTCAGTTTTCCTTCGTCAACCAGAATACCCAGCGCAGCAGAAGTGAACGCCTTACTGTTTGAAGCAATTGCAAACAGAGTGTTTTCATCTGTATTCTGCATGGTCACAAGCGACCTCACACCATACCCCTTAGAATGTATCATTTTACCGTCTTTGACAACAGCAACCGCTATTCCGGGAACATTGAAAGTTGCCATTGTTCTCACTACAAGTCTATCAATTTCGGCTGAATTAATCTGCTGCGCAATTAAAATGACCGTACTGTAGATCATGATTGTTGACGTAAGTAAAATACTCTTGAGAGAAATATTGTTTTCCATGAGTAATAAATTTAAAATCTTAAAATTTAGCTTATATTTATATATCAATTGCGTCTGTACTGTAAAAAATTTGAAAACAATTGAGCACACGTTTATAATTTATCACTTTTGTTCTTATCGTTTAATATGCCCATTCCGCATAATCCCAATATATATCATTAACATATAATTTTATTCTTGTATAATTAATACTTAACAAAAAGGCATATACACCTTCCGATATATTCCATTATTTAAATTATAAAACAACCTTCCAAATCTTATTTTTATCCTTCTTTTGTCCGTGTTATGTAATAAACATATTCTTAATATATTAACTGATAGCTTATTATCAAATATTTTTTAGTAAAGAAACATATATTATTTTGAAGACAAAGTGACTATTAAATATTGGCAGCAATTATTGTTAACAGAATTCAAACATTAAGTAATTTTCATTAAAATGAAAAATAAACCATTCATTACCTCTATTGGATATATGTTTTGAAATATCGAATTCATGTATAGAATTTGGATTAATAATCGTACGGGAACCGAAATACTCTCTTTTATTGTTTGAGAGCACCTTGCAAATTGATTTTTTTTCTATCAAAATAGTTGATTGGCTATTATTTGTTATTATAATCTTTCTCCCACTACTTATAGTTACCAATGATCCATTAATATGAAAGTCCTCATTTATTGAAACCCATTTCCATTCTTTATGTATATTATTAGTTAATCTTTTAACTAAGTAATCTGTAGTGACATATGGATTTCTGTCATAGATTTTTTTATCAGCCGATTCCTTTTGGTCACTTAAATATCTTAACCATGCAGAATTTTCAAAGCCAATTTCAATTTTGTCTTTAACCAGATTAAATGTTGATTCTTCCTTTTTAGTATTAGTCCAGAATTTATTCTTTCGTGCATATCCCCCTATGCAGATATCTCCATGGCAGTCATTTGGGTGAGCATCCGTTCCACAATTAATAATTTTTTTTCTTTTACTTTTTACTGAATTATGTTTATCACGGCATTCTGATGTTTGAAATTCCTTATAAAACCTTACAAAGTGCAGTATTAAATACAGTTCAAATGAAATGCTAGAAAAAGCAATCTGTACCCTCTTTCCACTAATTTCTTCTTCAGCTGCGTCGAATGCCTCTTTTCTTGCTGGGTGGTTATCATGATCAAAGACTGTCCATACTTCGTTATAAGTACCATCTTTTAATTCTTTTTGACCTTCAATAACCCATTTCAAAGGAAGAGGTATACAACCCTCAACTAGGTCGCTGTCCTCGATTACATTCCTTGTTTGTCGTTTCTTTCTAATTGGCTTATGTCTAGGCTGATCAACTATATTATCCTCATTATCTATTATTTCAGGTCTTATATGAATGCCCACATCTCCAATATCATATATACCCAAAGCTATAGCATCAATTATGGAAGTAAAAAAGAGTGGTTCAGTATTCTCTCCCTCACAAATTATAAGAATCGTGTATTTTGACTTTTTTGTCATTATATAAATAGTGATTCAATCGACATTATATTAGGAACCCCTCCAAACTTGCCAGCTAAATACCATTTATCAAATGGAGTATCTTCTCTTACATCACTAAAGTCCTGTAATGAATATAAATCCGTCATTCCGAATTTATTTTTATCTGTAAACCAAACTTGATCTTTTCTGAACAAGTTTTTATCCAATAATACTGGATTGTGAGTAGTGAATATTAGTTGAGAATTGTTACTATTTATTCTTTCATTCTGAAATAAACATACAAGTAGTTTTGATAAATATGGGTGTAAATTAGTTTCAATCTCATCTATAAATACAGTATCTCCATTCTCAAGTGCTTGAAGTAATCTTCCTCCTAAAGCAAAAATTGTCGTTGTTCCTTTTGACTCTTCTTGAAATGGCAAGGGTTCATCATCCTTAATAATACTTGAATTTTCAAATAAAGAATGTCTGCTTGTCATTAAATATTTATTATCACTTATAAACTGAGTTTTAATCTCGATTGGTATTTCTACCGGTAACTTAAATTCATCTTCGCTCCTCTCTCTAATATTTACTCCATTCAACCCAGTATCAGCAAAACGTAATAATTCATTCATTTTATCCAATAGATTGGAATCATTTACCATTTTTCTTCTGGTTTCATTAAAAATTTGAGTTAATTGACGTGAATTACAAGTATTTATCACATCGATTTTAGTAATATAAATATATACCTGCGTTATAATTTCATTAGGAATTTCTTCTCCAAATTTTGATAAAAGAGCCTGATTATGAAAAACCTCAATTTCTTTATTTTTCTGAGAGGGGCCTAATTTTCCTACATGAACTAAGGAATTTACTTCACTGGGGATTGATCTAGTAAATAGATTCGTTTCTTTTTTATTAGGATAGTAATTAAGAACTTCACTTATAACATTTATTCTATTAAAAATTATCTGATAACAATATTTAATATTGTCTTTTCCAGCGAATTCTATTTTGAATTCAGTCGGGGCTTCTTTTGTTTCTGTTGCAAACGAAAATGGATCATAAATGGGGATTGGTTCTCCTGCTTTTGGTTTGAGTTTTCCAATAAATTTTGTAATCTCAAAGATTGCTCTAAACAGATTTGATTTGCCCGAAGCGTTTGCTCCGAAAAGCATAGCTGCCTTAAGCAATCTTACTTGATCATCTCCCTTTGCTAAAAGTTGGGTAAATACATTTTGTTCTTTTGTTTTTGAGGCCTCAGCCACTAATGAAAATGTTGTTTCATTCTTAAAAGAACGATAGTTTTTGACTGTAATATTGAGTATCATAATCCCATTTTTTGGATATATTCTGCAAAATAATGCATTTAATTTGATATAACAATATTTAAACAAAATATTTTACGTGTTTTCAACATAAAATTTTGACATTATTATAATTCCACTTATAGCAAAATTTCATATAAAGATATTATTTATCAAGTAGCGATAAAAAGGAGATAGGATCCAAATCATATTTATTACTCTACATCAAAAATAATCATGTATTAAATATACCGAACTGTTATTAGTCAGTATGTCAGTTACACAAAAAAAACTTTTACATTTGTTGTAAACATGGTGTCATGGATATTTTTCTAATTCTTTCCGGCTTGATTTTAATACTAGGAGGTATAGTGGGTTGTTTTCTTCCTGTTGTACCCGGACCACCATTGAGTTATTTTGGATTACTCCTGATTCATTTTACAGATAAAATCGATCTCCCCCCCTCACTTCTCTGGACAATGGGTATTATTACTGTTGTCGTTACCATTCTTGACTATATTGTGCCAATCTGGGGCACTAAAAGATTCGGTGGAACAAAAAGAGGTGTCACCGGTGCAACAATCGGCATAATTGTAGGACTATTCATAGGACCATGGGGAATAATAATCGGCCCTTTTGTAGGCGCTGTATTAGGAGAGATGTCGGGAGGCCGCAACAGCAACGATGCCTTCAGAGCCGGAATAGGTTCATTTATAGGATTTTTGCTGGGCACTGGACTTAAGCTTATGGCATCATTCGTAATGGCCTTCTATTTTTTCAAATACACACTAGCACTTATATTTTAATCTGTAAATTATTTAAAACCCAAATATGGAACCAGTAATAAGCATCAGGAACCTTAATAAATCGTACGGCACTAAACATGTCCTCAAAGATATTTCGATAGATATCCTACCGGGACAGGTTATCGGATATATAGGCCCTAACGGGGCAGGTAAGAGTACAACTGTAAAAATAATATGCGGGTTGCTGCAGGACTTCAAAGGAGAGGTTACAGTAAAGGGAATTGATATAAGGAAAAACCCTGTGGGGGTAAAGTCAATTATCGGATATGTACCCGAACTGGCTGAACTTTATGATGTCCTTTCACCTGCTGAATTTCTGAACCTGATGGGTTCGCTCTATAATATGCACAAAACTCTGGTTGACGAAAGAATCGATACAATGCTTGATGCGTTTGGACTCATGGGCAACAAGGACCAGTCTATGGAGACATTCAGCAAAGGGATGAAACAGAAAATCTTGATAATTTCCGGGCTTATCCATAATCCTGATATTATAATTCTTGACGAACCTTTGAGTGGTCTGGATGCCAATAGTGTAATCATGATAAAAGAGCTGATTGAAAGACTTGCCAAGAACGGCAAAACAATTTTCTACTGCAGTCACATGATGGATATTGTAGAGAAGGTGAGCGACAGGATCATTCTCATAGATGACGGACGGATTATTGCCGATGGCTCATTTGAGGAGTTGAAGCGCAATCAGGGAGAGGGGGCATCGCTGGAGAAGATATTTGCAAACCTTACCTCCAACGGAGAGATGCACGAGGCGAGTGGCAAATTGATGCAAATGTTTGAAAAAGAGCAGTAGGCAATGAGTATTCTAGATAAAATATTATTATACATTGCTCTGTCACCTGCTTTTCTCTATAGAAGACTGGGGGTTAACATGTCGCACCTGAGAGCCATTCTCACTGCAAAACTCACAATGGATAACCGCAGGGTGAGTTCAATAAACCAGAAGCGGACAAAAAGGGACGGAAGTGAAAAAAAGAGATCAAGTGCCGGTCTGTTCATTGGTTCATTTTTAATGGGATTGATGTTTTTGTACTGCTTCTTCACTGTTTCCGGAATGACAATGCAGCTTACCATGTTTTTCTCTATGTATATTGTTGTTTTATCACTATTCCTGATCACCGACTTTACAACTGTACTGATAGATGTGAGAGACAATCAGATTATATTGCCAAAACCTGTAAATGACTCAACATTCGTTACTGCCCGCCTTATACATATAGGAATACGGTTATCGCTGATAGCCATCCCTCTTGTGTTGCCCTCCTTTATAGCATTTGTAATAATTCATCCGTTTGCAGCACTCCTACCTTTTCTGATAATGGTACTTATTTCATCTGTTGTAAGTATTCTTCTGATAAATGCTGTCTATCTGATAATACTTAAGGTTACCACCCCCGAAAAGTTTCAATCGATAATAAGTTATATACAAATAGCCTTTGCAATAGTTATTTATGGATCATATCAACTGGTGCCCAGACTTGGTTTAAAAGCCAATCTTGGTGCAGTGCAACTGGATCAGCTAACTTGGCCCATGTTCTTTCCTCCCTACTGGTTCGCAAAATCATGTGAGAATTTATCAGTTCTGAATTTTAGCGGGAGCTCTTCTCTGTATATATTACTTTCGTTGCTATCTCCGGTAGTAGCGGTTTACTTGGTGGTCAAATACTTTGCCCCCTCTTTCAACAGTAAGCTGGGCCTAATAAATGCATCTGCTGTGGAGTCATCATCTGTTAAAGAGGGCGCAACAAAGGGACTTAAAACCGGGAAGAAGTTTTCAATATCTGATAGCCTTGCAGGCATTTTTACTTCAGACGGAGGAGAGAGGGCCGGATTCATCTTTACGTGGAAGATGATGAGACGCAGCAGGGAGTTTAAAATGAAGGTCTACCCCTCTATTGGTTATACAGTGGTGATGAATGTATTGTTTTTCTTCAACAGCAAAGCTTCGTTTGGCGATATAGTTGAGATGACATCTAAAGGAAAACTAATGACTATCATGTTTATTTACATTTTCAGCTTCGTTTTGATCAATGCCTTAAACAGGCTGCCATACTCAGACAAATACAAGGCAGCATGGATTTTCATGATAACACCCATCGACAGGCCGGGGGTATTGATAAGCGGTTCCGTAAAAGCTGCAATACTGGTCTTTTATTTGCCTCTGGCACTACTCATGGTATTGTCCGGAATCTTTATAACCGGCTATCAGTTGTTACCCAATATAATTCTGGGGTGTGCCAATATACTGACAATATCGTCGCTTATAGCATTTATTAATTTGAAAAAAATACCTTTCAGCGAATCGGATAGTAGTGATGGTCAAGGGGAAAACACAGTAATGATTATATTTAACCTTCTTATACCTGCTGCATTGGGATTCATACATTACTATATATTCGATAAAATCTGGGTAATTCTGACATCTATACTAATTGCTGCCACAATTTCTTGGCTGATATTTTATTCCATTAAAAAGCTTAAGTGGAGCGAGATCAAATGAGAAACATCTCTTCTCTATTGGCATAGCACAATAGCCTTCAAGGGCATGCAACCGCATTTACCCACTATACGTTCATTCCACTAAAAAAACAAATGCATCCTTTGCAATGCCCTTGCAGGCTATTGCGCTAATCCATATAAACGCATATTTTGTTTACTTCTAGATCTATATTAATCTACTTCCTTACTTGATCTGCAAAAATGCTTTGCCAAGGTAATCTACAATGTCACCGGCAATTAGTGAGATTTCACCATTCTCAGTGGCAGCAAGGTCACCGGCCACTCCGTGAATATATACACCTATCTGCGCTGCCTGGCAGGGTGTGTAATCCTGCGCCAGAAGACCCAGAATAATGCCGGTAAGAACATCGCCCGCTCCGGCAGTTGCCATGCCCGGGTTACCCGTAGTATTGAAAAAGACCTCCCCTTCCGGTGTTGTTATGCAGGTGTGTGCCCCTTTAAGCACGACAATCGTTTTGTATTTTTTCGAAAAATCCAATTGGAGCCTCAACCTGCTGTAAGAGTCATTGCTCTTGCCTGCAAGACGCTCAAATTCTTTAGGATGCGGTGTCAATATAGAATTTACCGGAAGTAGCTTAAGAAGCTTTTTGCTGCTGGAGATTATATTCAAAGCATCGGCATCCAGAACCATTTTTGAAGGTTTTGATTCAAGAAGGGTCTGTAGAGCTTCCTCCGATTGTTTGTCGGTTCCAAGGCCCGGCCCTATACCAATAGCTGAATAGTTTTCTGATGCGGGGGGCCGCGAAAAGATGAAATCCGAAGGATCCATGCTGCACATTGCCTCAGGAACAGACGATTGCAGAATCTCACAGCCAAGGCGGGGAATATGAGTAGTCAACAGACCGGCACCGGCACGCAGGCATGCTCCGGAAGCAAGGACCGCGGCCCCCATTTTTCCATAAGAACCAGCAATCAGAAGAGCATGTCCGTAAATACCCTTGTGCGAAAACTTATCTCTTTTCCTTATAATCCCACTAAAAAAATCATCGTTAAGATAATAATATGGTGTAGCAATCTGTTGAATTGCATCATGATGCAATCCGATTGGCAGTATCTCCCATTTGCCTGTCAATTCACCATGCTCAGGGAAAAAGAGACTAAGTTTTGGTAGCTGAAATGTAAGTGTATGATCTGCCTTAACCACCTTTAAAAGATCATTGTGCGAGTTGTCCTCCCCAAAAAGGCCACTAGGCATATCAATCGAAATGACTTTGGCTCCCGATGAATTTATCTTTGATGCAATTATTTCTGCAATCCCTTCCAACTGTCTGTTAAGCCCGGAACCGAACAGACCGTCAATGACAACAGAGTCAGATGAAATTTCAGGTATCGATTCCGGAGTATCTATAACAAAAAGTCTGGCTCTTCCCTGTTTCTTGAGACGCCGTCTGTTTATTTCTATCGATTTTTTGAGACTCTCCTCTTTGCAGAGAAGATACACATCGCACACATAATCGTACTCAGATATAATACGAGCCACAGCAAGAGCATCCCCTCCATTGTCGCCGGGACCGGCAAAGAAAACCAACTTTTTTTC
>Ga0074193_1001576_pt1 | contig 26433 bp, 28 predicted proteins | sample EPASupsiteHSE605_FD_64523 | JGI IMG/M metagenome (GOLD analysis project Ga0074193, IMG submission 64523) | Bioremediated contaminated groundwater from EPA Superfund site, New Mexico - Sample HSE6-05 | ecosystem: Environmental > Aquatic > Deep subsurface > Groundwater > Contaminated ... | reverse complement strand
TGGTCGCGTTGCAAAAAAGCTCACGAGTCTTATTGAAGAGGAGGTGGCCTCTAGTGAAAACGACGGTTAGAGGAGTCATTCTCTCGTTTGGTGAAGGTGAGCAATCTATTTTAGATAAACTTATGGGTGATTACTCAGCAGCAGTCCGTTGGGCTTACAATCGATTATTAGAAGGTATGGATATTCAAAGGCTAAGAATCATGGTTCAAAGTAAATTTCTACCGAATTCTCGACAAGCGAATGATGCCGTTTATGAAGCACAGACAACAATAAAGTCTCAACAAGAGTTGCTTAAGCTAAATTATGAGGATACTGTAGCCAAAGTTGATTCCATTCAGAAGAGACTGAGCAAAGCGAAGAATTCAAATAAAATCATAAAACTTATTTTGAAACTTGAAAAATGGCAACGAAAGTTAGCTTATTGGAAAAAGTTTATTGAAACAGATACTCTGCCTCCTGTCATTTTTGGAACGAAGGAACTCTTCATCAGGCGGTGCAAAGATATAATTTCTAAAGAAGAGTGGAAGCAAGCCAGAAATAATCGGTATGTTTCCAGGGGTGATGCTACAAAAGGCGGGAATCTTAATACTCGAATTTCATTAAAAGACAATAAATTATATCTTGATATCGCAACCGAGGCGGTTAAAACAAAGAAGTCGGTTAGGTTTAATCGAATTACGCTTCCAATTTATCTAGCGCAAAAGCCATCAAAAAAATCTGGTAAGATCAACGGTCGCAATTACCGTCAGATGGTAATCGATTACCTCCGGACTGGTAAAGCATATCAAGTTGAAATTATCCGAGAGAATAACCGTTACTATGTTCATGTCACGATCGAGGAAGCGGAGATTGCTCCATATTCTACAACAAATGGATTCTTTGGTGTGGATACAAACCCAGATGGGTTGGGAGTAGGTGATGTTGATTATCTAGGCCAATTCAGAGGGAGTTGTTTTCTCCGACAAGGTGAATGGACGTATGCACGTTCTAATCGAAGATTAAATTTGATCGGTGAAATGGCGAAATCGGTTGTCATGAGAGCCAAATGTGAAGGTAAGGGCATCGCTGTTGAAGACCTGGATTTTAGAGATGATAAGAGTATTTCGACAAAATTTAACCGAATAAGTCATGGGTTCGTATGGTCGAAGTTTCTAAATTTCGTTGAACGTGACTGTTTACGAGAAGGTGTTCCGCTTATAAAGGTTAAGCCGCCATACAGCTCGGTGATTGGCATCTTAAAATATCAATCTCAATATGGGATTTCAAATCACGAAGCAGCGGGTTATGTGATCGGACGAAGAGCCTTAGGTTATTTGGAAGAAAAAATACCAGCGGTCTTTCTTAGATTCTTAACGAAAAAACAGTCAGAAAGTTTTTCCGAACAAACAAATTGGAAGCAGTGGAGTTTACTCCAAAAACGTATAATAAAACAATTAAATTCAAAAAAGAGAGAGGTGAAAAGCTTGGTTTCTTGGCAACACTTACGGAAAAATTGCTTAGCTGAGGTAACTCTAACTTAAAGATAAAAATGGCAACAGTACACGCGGTGAAAGGCTGTTGTCATGGTGGTCTTAGGCGATGGGCAACACCCTCTTTTGGACAGTACGTGAAAACGGCGGAAAATTCTTTGGAATTAACCATCCGAAACATAGACGAGAGTCTATGGCTCAGCAACTGAATCCTGCGACGTTGCCGCTTGTTCGTCGGACAAGCGAAGAACGCACTTTTCTTAGCTTTAATCAATTTTGGTGCGTTTTAGAAACCAGGATACTAGGATGCAAATTGAAAATCAAATTTTCCCGAATAAAGTTCTCCATCTATTTTTTGAAAACGAGTCTAATAACTGGATGAACAATGGTAAAGAGTTAATGTATAAAAAAGGTGAATGTATTACTGTACCAGGGAAATTAGTTAATGACGTTTTTATTATCAAGAAAGGAAATGCAAGTGAGTTTCACATTCATATCGATGGAAAAGAATGCATTACTGGCTTGTTGTGTGCTGGTGATTTTATTGGATTAATGGATGTCTTTACTTCAAAGGCTAGCAGAGTATTTGCTAAGGCTTTGACAGATCTAACAGTTGTTGCAGTATCTAAACAAGAAGTTAGAAAGATTATTGAGAAGAATCCATCATCAGCGATAGCGTTACTGAATTATATCTCAGAGAAATATGAGGATATGGTTGAGATTCTAGAGCAAATTGGTTATGGAAGAGTTGAAAATCGACTTATCTTATTATTTAACAAATTGAGTGATCCACGGGAAGACGATAAAGGGTGGTATCCCGTTCCGGTGTCTATTACGCATAAGGATATAGCGGGGATGATTGCTTCAACCCGGGAAACAGTAACTTTAACGATAAATAAACTTTCACAAATGAAAGTTATCCGCTATCACAAAGGCAGAATCTGGATTCAAATGAAGGAAGAAAATAGTAGTGTTAATCTTTGTGATTAAACGTCGACAATAGATAAGTGAAAAAATAATTTATTAAATGTAAGCCGCCTTACATACTCAGTCAGCATCTAATGTTAAATTCTATATTGTAAAAAATAAAAACTTAGATGTTGGGGGTATACAATTATGAATAACATTAATTTAGAAGCCGTAAAGCAGGTTGCAAACGCCATCAAAGGAAATCCTGAACTTGGAATGAAGAAATGGTCTGCTCACCTTAAATGGAAAGATGGCACAGAAAACGCAGCTTTTATACGGGATTTTGCTCCTATAATTATTGATGAACCTAATCAGTTAGGAGGCACGGATAAGGGAGCTAACCCTGTTGAGTATTTAATAACAGCGGTAGTAAGTTGCTTTACAATTACGTTTGAGGTTTTTGCAAGCCAAGCAGGAATTAAACTTGAAGAAGTATCTGTAGACATTGAAGCGGATTTAAATATAGCGGTATTTTTAGGAATAGAAGAAGGGGAACGTGGAATTTTGAATCCTGTTATCAAATTAAAGACCGTTACCTCTGCTTCTAAGGAGATAGTAAAAGAAATAGCAAATCTTGCTCTAACAGTATCACCTGTTTTTAACAGTCTCAATACAAAGGTAACATTAGTTATTGAATAATTAAATACGCTTTAACCGTAATTTAACCATTGTTTACTGAAGACCAAAGACCTTCTTCAAAAGCGAAAAAGTTATGAGTTCAAGAAAAAGCCTAAAGTCTTGACAATAGGCTTAACAACTTAAACTCATTGCTATTATGAAGGAGGTCTATCAGTAAAAAGGTATTGTAGATAAAAATTTAAAAATAAGGAGAAATATGATGGCTGAATATATAACTAGAGGGGTTTGTGCGCAAAAAATAGTATTTAAAATTGATCAAGATAAACTTAAAGATGTTAGTTTTGTTTCTGGTTGTGCCGGAAATCTTGAAGGCATTAGTAGATTGGTTGAAGGAATGCAAGTGGAAGAAGTAATAGAAAAGCTAGAAGGAATTAAATGTGGATGGAAAAATACATCTTGTCCAGCGCAATTAGCGAAAGCACTAAAAGAAGAGTTACAAAAACAAAAAGCTTTATAGCCAACGAGGAGAGACGCATTAATGAATCGGTATAAGAAATCACGATGGTTGGTAGTTTTGGGAGCTGTATTAGTGCAAATATGTTTGGGCTCGATATATACATGGAGTTTATTTAACCAACCGCTTATTGATAAATTTGTCTGGGAAAAGTCAGCTATTCTTCTAACTTTCTCAATTACTGTTGCAATGTTTGCCTTTTCAACAATTTTCGCTGGGAAATTACAAAATAAGATAGGGCCTAAAAAGGTTGCAATTTTGGGAGGACTTTTATTAGGGATAGGTTTAATTCTATCAAGTAAAGCTACATCCTTAATTGAATTGTATATTTATTATGGAGTCATTGGTGGTACTGGTGTAGGGACAGCTTATGTAGCTCCTTTAACGACATGCATCAAATGGTTTCCGGAAAAAAGGGGGTTTATTACAGGAATTGCTGTTAGTTCCTTTGGATTAGGTAGTTTAATATTTAAATTTATTGTTTTAAATTTAATTCTTACAAAGGGAGTTTCGCAAACTTTTTTGTATCTTGGAGTAATTAACATAATTTTAATTGTGCTTGGGGCGCAAACTTTAGCAACACCTCCCAAAAGTGATGAAATCATTGGAGTTACGGAAACGGTAGAATCAAACAGTAGGGATTATACGATTACGCGAATGATTAGCACCAAACAATTCTACTTATTATGGATTGCGTATTTTTTCGGATGCATAAGTGGTTTGTTAATTATTGGGCTAGCGAAGGATATCGGAATTGAGCTTGTAAAACTAACTCCAGGAATTGCAGCCAGCGCTATAACAGTAATTGCACTGTTTAATGCCGGGGGGAGACTTACCTGGGGCGTAGTATCGGACAAAATCGGGAGAAAAAGATCTTTATTAATTCTTTATTTAATAACGTCGATAGCTATGGTTGTAATCAGTACAGTTACTATGAATGCTATCACATTTTTTGTGTTAATTTCGATAATTGCTCTAAGTTTTGGCGGGGTTGTTACTGTAGTTCCTGCAATTACTGCTGATTATTATGGTGTCAAAAATTTAGGGTCTAATTACGGAATAGTTTTTCAAGCATTTGGCATTGCAGCGATTGTAGGGCCGATTATTGCTGCGAATTTTGGCCTTAATAATTCATTTTTGATTGCAGCTGCATTATCTATAGTTTCAATGATGATGACAATATTTATTAAACCTCCGTTGGCATTATCTCGGTAAAATGGATAGGTTTAGGACAGCAATTTGGCCTTTGTGTAATTCACAGCCTCTTAATTGTTAATTTCAATGATTTTGTGAATTATCCTCCCACTTCTGTGATGTCGCTGCTTATTCAATCGCCGTCGCCACTTGGGATAAATCCAAATATAGAAACCGGAAAAGGTTAAAAGCATCAGCGACACTCCTGCAACATCACTTATTATTATAAAGATGTCACCAAAAAGTTCTCCGCTATGTAACTTTTCAAGAAATACATCGGTTCGGTGACCAACATTTAATACTTCTCCTGTTACAGAATCCACGATTACTTCAGTATTGTTATTGTCTTTGAATCGAACCTTGGCATACATATTTTTGGTCCGGTAATCGATTCGGTCAATATCTTTTAATGTATTAATATCCTTGTTATCCGCCGCCTTTATGGCAATCACAACTATATTCTCAATGGGTAGACCCTGAGAAATCTGGCCAGAAGCCTTATGTTCTATATCAGGCATATAACCCAAACTCTTTTTATGGTTAAGCATGACACCTGTAACAGCAAGAGCTAAAATTACGATACTAATGGCAAGCCCGAGCCACTTGTGAAGAGAGCGGTTAAACCGCATAAAGCTGTTGCTCTTTTTCATTTCCTGTGTATGCCCTAGGGTGTGATGCAGTTGGTCATCCAAGTTCTTAATATGCTTACTTTCCTCAACATCGAGGGGATGTTCCTGTTTTAAATGTTCTACTTCTTCGTGGATCTGATCCAAGTCATTAGCAATATGCTCCAGTTCTTTGTCTGAAACGATCAAGTTAATCTCTCCTTTTAATTGATTACAGAAATGATTACAGGAAGTGTTTTGAATTCCCAGTTCCGCTCCAGTAAATAATTGATACATTCTTCATAGAATAAACTCCATTTTATTAATATTTGATAATCATTCTCATTATGTGTTTTTAAAAAAATGCTCCTCCTTTCTTAAGGGCACTTACTCTACTATGATGTTAACTTTACATCACTTCATAAGTGTGACCAAACACTTGCTCGAAGTTTTTGACTAAACACTCACACCCTTATTCCAATTGATAACCATTTTCATTATCATCTTACTTTGTATCTTGGTTTGTTGTCAAGTAATAAATATAATTATATTCGAATATTTTTTGCTTAATGAAATAAAAACCCAAGACCTTTAGATTACCTTGGGTGGTTTACATAATAACCTGTTTACTGTTAAGTTTTATGGCAATTGGTACAGTTTGGCCGGTCTAGATGCTTTGAGCAACCGGGTTACCTCAGCTTCAGAGATTGATTTGGCTCTAAAGCCCGGACGAATTTTTTTGAACTTCTTTACGTTCTTAGTGAAATACCCAATTGTATCCTGATAGGGAATAATTGAACAAATATAGCGTATTTCGTCTTCAATTTAATGAGGAAGGCAGCTCATATCAAACCCTCCATGATGCGTTGTTTGGCTACCACATTCGATACGGTTCAAACCCGCCATTTTGGGCGGCTAAAACCGCAGACACCTCAGACTGAAGAATAGTATCATACGCCTTATGCATTCTTACAATTGCTCCTTTCGTAAGAAATTCGGATAATATGCAGCATGTTATTGATTGATTGGTTATCCCTCTCCGCCACGCCGGAACGAATCCACTCTTCAAGTGTCGTATTACTAAAAATAATACTATGCTACAATATTTAATAAATTATGGAAATAATAAATATGGGGGGCATAGTTTTATGTCACATAAAATATTAGATGATGATGTTTACCCCTTTTCCGTTGAGAACCCGAAACCCCTATTTGAGGAATGGGATTACTTGAAATATTCTGATTTACAAAGATGTTTAAACGAAAAGTGGAACAACTAAGCCGAACTGTTCAAAATCAATACAATAACAAGATTGAAAAATTTTATCATGAAAATCAACTTGTATATTCCAATGAACAAAAAAATTACCGTTTACTTTCGGAAGAATCCGAAAAACGCCTACGTTCATATGGTAACGAAATTAAGCCATTGGTAGTAAATGGATATAGCCTCAAAAAACTCTTTATGAGTTATTAGAAATGATAGAAAACGTAGAACAGGTTCAAGCTCTTTATAAAATAAGGAAAAAAAATATCGGCACTGCCCGTAATTCTGGGTTATCAGCTGAAGAAGCAAAGAAAATAAAAAGTTATTTTAAACAATCCAATTAAATATAAACTAGATATGCTTCACTCATCTCACGGCGTAGCTTATATAAATGACACTTATAAAATAAACTTTGCTGGCGATGTTTCTCAAGGGACTTTTTCTGACTTGTTTTTCTCTTTTCCTGTTATTCATCACGTTAACGAACACATAGAGATCTTGCAAGATAATCGCTCGTCGTTTAATGATTTTTGGAAAACGAAATATTCCGTTTCACCGGGTACCTTATTAAGCATGATTCCAGAGCTCAGTGATTACTATGAATTAGTTACAGGGACCCAAAGCAGAACACACCCCATTAAAATATCCAGCGATTGGGATAGAGTATTAGCAATCGGAGATGGAATAAAGCAACCATCCAAGGTATCCATAGAACAATCATTTCCCGGATATGAAATTAAGAATATCCATGGTAAGGCAACCCTACATATACAGAATGAAAGCCTTCGAAATATAAGAGCAACCCTGTTCAGTGATGCTTATGGTAACCTATGGTATATTGATAACCCATTTTTTCCTCTAGTACTACCGGAAATATCGGTCCACTTTTTACTACTTAATGTTTTTAGTAATTTAACCACTGTACAAGGACAAATTGTTGCGAAAAGATATCAACGTTTCCCGTTTTTGCCTATAAAAGTAAAAATCCAGAGCATATTGTCGCCCTGGATTACATTTCATTAATTCCCCGCAAAGCCGTTAGATTATTTGGTTTTACCCTGCTCCCGCAGGTGGGCATTTTCACCCTACTTTTCTGTCTTCCCCTAGCAGTGGGGGCCTGACCTAATCAGTAAGTTTATCAAATTCCCGAAATTTTAAATAGGATCAAAACCAAATCAAATCTTCGCACATCGCAGGTTTGCGAGGATTTGATTATAGCAAATTTAAGCTTAAAAGACATTAGGAAATTATAGGTAATTTAGAACCTAGCCTACCGCAACATTACCCTAACCCGCAAACGCCCAAAACGCTACGGTGGGATTAAAAGACTCAGTCCTTGACTCCCCAGCCAACCTTTATCATGGCGGCTATTTCTTCCTAAGGTTAGTGGGGCAAGCGGCATGGGTGGTTTGCTCATTTTTTCTTTATGAACCTCGATGGATTTTAGTATTGTTTTTAAGTTTAGCAAGATTATTATTTTTGATTAACTTGCTCTATGATTACCATTTGGTGATCTCAAATTCGAAACTTAAAATTTGCAGGAGCTAGATCATTCCGGATATGAAAATCTCCAGTACCATGGAAAACCGATTATCATACTTACATTGACTCAACTAATTATATCACTTCAGAGATAAATTTCTTAATTATCTGATGATTATACTTTATAACCAATCAATAATCATTATTCGTTGTTCTATATCCTTCTCCTTAGTTAATATGAGCAAAGGTAAAACATCTTCAAAAGGAAATGGATCAATTTTTGATCTTATAGACGGTATTGCAACCCAATATTTGTTATTCTTATGCACTACAATCTCAAAACCAAACTTGTTCCCACAATTACAAGGGCAATTCATCAGTTCATTTTTATGATTAAAACTTTTAATTCTATCTAGGTTGATAAGAAAATATTTACTGCATTGAGGATTTTGGCACCCTAATAATTTATATTTAGAGTATTTTCCCCAATTAAATGGAACACCACGCATATTGGGATCCATATTAATAAAGATCTTGGCTAACACTGTCGAAAGATAATCATTTAGGGGGTCAATCTTATGTTCATACCCTTGATACTGCTCATTTTGAACTTCAACTAAATAAAATACTCTTTCTTTTCTTGAATATCTTTTCCACAACATTAGCTCGGCTTCAGTCCACATACTTGTACACTTCTTTAAAGGATCATTATCTATAAAGTAGTCGTTTTTAAGTGCAACAAAATGAGCACAATCATCCATATTTCTTAATGTGAAGTTAAGAAAATCTATTATATTTTCTGGTGATAATAGTGCTCCTTCTGGTAAAAAGTACTTAGGCGGTGCTATACGTACATCGTCACAGAAATTATTTCTTTTTAGGTAAAAGCACAAATCCCTAACTATGTTAAAATTCGGATATATTTCGCCATCGATGGACCAATTCCTATAACTCATAAAAGCGAGTTTCTTTTTCTTTTTAAAACTAAACAAATTAATCACCTTATCATGTCTTTGTAATATCAAATCCCTGCACATCATTTTTACTCTTATCGTATGCAATATCTATGTATTTTTGAGGATTCTTTAAAATGTCTCTTCTTCAACATATGCTATGTATGAGCCAGCTAAAGCATCAACCGTTTAATAAATTTTCCTACTCTAACAAAACATTTGTGCAAAACCCAGAAATCTATATTGTTTATTTATTAACAATTTATGCAACTATGATTAATAAACTAATTGCTGCTAACAATATTCCGCCATAAAAGGTAAGTAAAGTATGAGATAGTGTAACTCGGAACCATTTATTGTCTTTGTTATTAAATACGCTTGTGTCCATGTTAAAATCGATCAAGTTTAAATCCTTCAATCTAACTTCATTATAGAGGCATATAAAAAGCCTTTCTTGTCTGACAAAAAAACCGTCAAGTAACCAGAATGTAAAGATAGGGAAAAAGACAAGAACTAAATAAATTACCGATGGGGTTTTAGCAAGTAGAGCAATCAATGCAGCAACAAAAGTTATTGTCCACCCTTTTAAGAGAAACGAATTATGTGCCATACGAGCTATGATTGCTTGAATCATTTCTAGGTGTTTAATCTTCGAGTCCAAAAGCCCTCCTCCTAAAACCTAAATAGTTTAATATGGTTAAGACAATTGCTTACCGCATAAATGTGTTAGCTGAATACCTCTAGCAGTAGCCTTCCTTTTGAGTTCATACTCTGGCTATGGTTACCATTTATCTCTCTCCTTGGCATAAAACACGCTAAGCAAGTAATTTCTTGAGATTTTCCCAGCTCCAGCTATATAAACGTCCGGCATTTTCAACTCGTGTATAATTTCCATCCTTATATCCAATTATTTGTACAATAGGTACACCAATCTCCCGGGCCATCTTTACCTCTTTTAAAACACCTGGAGCCTTATATGTTTTTGGCCCAACCATTACAATCACAATGTCTACTTGTGCTATCCTAGCTTTTGCCTTAATCTCCCAACTTTTCTCTGGCGCAGCCTCCTTTAGTGACCAATCAACTACTTCAAATGGCGAATCAGCTAATTTTGACTGACCAATTAAGAATTCCTTCAGAACCTTATCATTATCGAAGTCAAAACTCACAAAAACTCGTTTCTTTTTTGCCATACAGCCCCTCCTGTTTCTAACAAAGATTTCTCCACAAAATTCCATAACGTATACTAATTCTTCAAAAATATCCAAAAACCTTTAAAAAATTATGTTAAAATTTTAAATTAAATAATTAGACTAAGTTAACAATGCGGAGCGGATTGAGCACTTGTCCCTGAGTGTGGCAGCCAGGGTTTGAACTAAACCCCATTTATTGGCATTATGATATAATCATTTCGTACAAATTGGGTTACAAGATGGTCAAAAAACTAAAGCAGTATTCGGGTGATTTTATAGTGCTGTTGAATAAGTGCTAAACAATCTTGTGGGCCAAAGAGAGACGGCGCGAAAATATAGTGTAACTCAGATGATTCAAACCTGGATGAGCTTGTTTCTTCAAAAAGGTAAAGATTCCCACTTCGGGGGAATCCTTCAAAGTATAAATATACGTTGATCATCGAAGTTCCGCTTACAAACGAGTTACATCAAAAAAGTCCGGTAAAAACGTTGAGATCGTTGCATTCTAAAGAAGACGGGCATCATAGCCTGATTGAATATTTCGTTGATCAAGCACAGTCATCTAGGATAATCAGAGCAGACGTCACAATTTCAGTACATTTGTCTCAGAGGAGAGCACAGTGGATAAAAAATTAACAAATTGCAGGTAAACGGGATTTTCTGAGGCTAAACTTGACATGTGACCCTGCGCGGATATTTCAATGGATGAGGGTTGTACGATTAACGTACCGAGTGCCTTACGGACCAGTTGGGCCACTTTTCCACGATCACTCGGAAACATATGGGTGCATTCCTTTTCGTATTCATCCCAAGTGATTATAGTGTCTAATTGAACCCAACGATTTTCGTGATCCAGTTTTCCCGTAATAGGCAGGATGAAATCATCTATCGACAGCTGGGGCTTAGTTTACGGTACATTGTTCAACCACTCAAGTGCACGGTATTTTGGCTTAAATTCATATTTCATTGCACTATGATTTGACGAACACCCTTGCTAATCAGGTTTTTAGCAATCATTAAGTATCATGTTCGAAATTTCATAATCATAGTTGAAAATATATTGGCAGTGCTAATGTGTCATACTCAATAAGCATATCCCATTAATTCTTTCTCTCTAAATAACTTAAAACTCTTCTTATCATTTTACGATGGTTTATATCATATATTAGGGCTTCATTTAAACAACTTTCAGCATCGTTAATATAAGACCAATTATCCGAAACCATTAGCTCATTTGCATATTGACTCGATCGCCCCCCCACACTTCCTACTAAGAAGACTGGCATATTGCATGTTATTGCAATTTCCACCTCTTCGTCGACTCCTTGCTCTGACTTAATCATTTTTATTTTACCACCCATGCAAATCATAGCTTCCGAATTACTTTCTAAAATCATTTCTTTTCTCAGTGTTGTAAGACTTTCAGAAATATTATCTCCGCGTTTTGTAACAATAATCTTTGCCTTTTTATTTAATTCAGTTATATCATAATGAGGCAAAAAAGCCTCAGAAATATACATATGTATGTATTGTCTACTATCGACAGAATAGATTTCTCCAATCTTAAAAATAATTTCTTGAAAAGTTGGATGAGCGCCAAAAACAAGGATATATCCTTTCCTTATTATTTCTTTTGCATATAAAATTAGTGCTTCACTCAATGAGAATTTATATATTTCATCGCAATCAGGGAAAGCACCCGAAATAATGATTTTTCTATTATTTTCCTTCTTTGCTTCCCCTAACTTCTCTTCAAGGTTCAAAAGATAATCCTCATAGTTATCTTCGAACAAAATACCCTCAACTCTATTGTGATGCTTTGTACTGGAAAGAAGCACAGCAGAATTGGGTTTGTTCTCTATACGCCCTATTCTTTCTCTTAAAACTTGTTTGTCTTCTTCTTTAGGATTACGCCCATAGTATTGGATGTATTGTTTAACAACACCATCCTCATAGTAATCAGCCCTTTGCTTCTTATAATGCAGAAAATATGCGAGAGAATTATCTTTATCTTCATCAATGTTGCACAAATATTTTTGTGCAACATACTTTAGTTCTTCTATATAATTATAAACACTTCCTGAGCTATTCATAATCAAATAAAAACATTGTTCTTCTACGGTATTTGCTATCTTTTCAAGTTCTGTTTCGTCATCAAAATCCGTACTTTTATAACATAAATTAGGATTATCTGCAGGTATGAATTTAAAACCCAATTTATCCGAATTATCTATTTGGATCCATAGAATTGGTATACTATGAAGTAATGCAAAATATAACTCTTTTTTGATATACTCTGAGTCATGTGCTTCAGGAGTTTGTAAAAATATAAGTGCATCACATTCTAACAGTGCTTTATCAATCTCATCTTGAGCTTCCATCCCTACCTCAACTTCTACAACATCACGATAGCCCCTTCTATATCTTGATAAAAGGTTAATCTTATCCGCAAGTTTTCCGGCAATTGATTCTCCATCTTTTCTTCTATGACTAATAAAGTATCTACACTTGTCATAATATAAGGTAGGGAGCGATTGTGAAATAATCTTACGGGCAAATACAAACGCAATTGTTTTGATATTTTCTGAAACTAATTTCCTATTCTCAATTTGAGATGCCACATCAAAACTTTGATATTTCTGTATAAGATCTGGTGGCATTCTATAATCTTTTTGCATAGCTATTGGCCAAATAATGGATTTATTGTTGTTACATAAAGTAATCAGTCTTAACATTTTCTCTGAGTAGTTATCATCTTTACTAAGAAAGAAGGCTAATATGATTCCTTCTCCATTACTCTCTGCTAAAAACTTACTCAAATTGAACTCATTATGTAAATAGAATACATTTGTTAAATAATTACTTAACTCTATTCTACAAGAATCAAAAAAGCGCTCTGCATCCTGACTTAGAGCGGATGTTACATGAGGTGAGCAAAAAACTATATGCATTAAATGAGCCTCCTTTATGTTAAAAATGTACCAGAGAACTCGTGTTATGTTATATTAGTGATATCTTTTTATCTCTCTTACCATTTGATTATTTGGTACGAATATCCATATCCATTTGTTGTGATCGTGGCTAAGCAGATATTTTCATGAACATTCAAACAGTTTTATGTTCTTATAATTCTCGTCTTGGAACCATAGATCGTTTAATTTATCAGTGGAATAACTTTCAATTGAAATATCTTCTTTACGAATTGCATATATCGGTTTATTTAATTGATAAGCGTAATTTAATTCATATTTTACCCATTTTGATTTTTTAGAATGTTCCGATACAACGAGTATGATTGCTTCCGATTGTTCTATTCGTTTTTCTATTACTTTTCTAGTAGCTAGTCCAACCAAATTACATTTTAAGTAGTCATTATCATTTATCCAATCACAATAAACATTTTTCTTTCCTCTATTTAATTCTCTGATCAAGCATTGGATTTCATTAAAGTCAACACTACTATGCGAAATAAAAAAATCATAAGTCTTTATTCTTTGCTCTTTAGAGTTTTGAATCCTATATTCAAGTTCTTCAGGTATTTCATTAATATTGAATCTTTCATTTATATAAACATCTTTTAAAAATTTACGTCGTTTCTTATTCTTACTTGGAATACGCATATACTTCTGTTTTCTTAATATTGCAAAATGCCCAAGTTCTTTTAGATGATAAAATACCATCTCTCGTAACTGTCTATTGTATTCTGTTTCCACTTTCTTTTTAAAAAAGACAATTACTTTAGAACAATAATATCTTTGTAGTTCTTTAAAAATATAAACTCTATCTTTTTGTGATGTTGTTTTTTTATCATATAATCCCATCAATTCATCAAGAAAAAATGGTTCAATTTCTTGCGCTTTTATTTTTGCTTTCGTGATTTTCTCTTGTCTCTTTCTGATTTTGGGATCTCTTTCTTTCTTAAACTTCTCTTCGGCTGATATTTGCATCTCACGATTAAAGCTATTTTTATGTAAATAAATATACTGTTCTGAAAACAGCTTCCTGATTATAGTCAAACTTTCAATTAATAGTATTGGTTCTATCATAGCGAATCGAACTTTTTTCCCTAATGCTTTTAGCTTTCTATCTTTAGCACAATAATAATTGTATTTTTCGTTAAATATTTGCCACTCAAACGGATAATATCTTTTTATTAATGACACTATAGTTTCTAAGCCATATTCTCTTGGCAAAACAACGCTGATTTTATTCACATAATTGCTGAGATCTTTTTTTATACTCTCAAGTTCTTTCGTGTACATATGTTTAGTAAATCCCGACATTTTGCGTCCCCTTCAACACTTACTATTAGATAATATGTAAATCTGTTCATTTCCAATATATGCAACCTATAAAATTCGAATAATTGCAAACCTTATATATCTGCTGCCGGATAATGTTTTTTATCGGAATAACCCCTATATCATCAGATTTTATATAATTAAAAACAAGGTGCAAATTCAATTATATATACTTCCTCATTATTCGCGTATTTCCTTCCAAGACAGAGTGGAATTAATCCAAAAAAATACAAAAATCCAGACCGTCAAAACGATCTGAATTAGATTTACAATATAGTCATTTCACTAACCTCTTAAGACCCACACTTTCCTAATTAGCATAATTCACTGTATGTATACAACAAATTAATAAAACCCGAATATCGCAGTCTCAAGACCCGCTTGGTACTATGTATGACCCCAATTTCCTGTATTTACCTACATACACTGCTATAATCTGTAAACAAAACAGGCGACATGTTCCCTCGGACGCACTTAGAAAACATTGCGCCTGATTTTGATTCAATTATGAATATTCGGGAATCCTACAACCCGTGCCACAGGCAGCTTTCAGAGTGTCTGTTTTCTTAAACTTGTCACAGTCTCAACGTGCTGCGTTCATGAGTACATGTCCACCGAAAAACCTTCTAGCTCTAACAAAAAAGCCAGACCGTCCAAAAACGATCTGACCCATCAACCCACTCCCCAACCCCACCCGGGGGGTCGTTTTCACTAATTTCATATACTATTACGCAAAATACCCCTTATACCCCCATACTGTACACCCATTTATGCGTAAAAGTACGACCCCCCGGGGGGCGGAAAAAATGTGTTTTTGTTCGTGCAAGGAAACATAAAACACACTTACCCTGAAAAGTCGAAAAGCCCAGCAATGCTGGACTTTTTATGTTTATCAATTGTATCAAAGATTGAGTACTTATTTGGTGGAGGCGAGGGGTACCTATCCAAACCCTCGGCAAATACCGTAAAGAACGAACTTCACACCCATTGAAACGTTCATAGCAAGTTGGACATTTTGAGTTTTTTGTAACCTACACTCTTATTCTACCTAGAAAGCGTAAAAGGAGCCGCCTTCTCATGAATATCCTGTTGATATCATGAAAAGACAGCGCCCTTAATCCTTACTGTAATACATCGTGCGTTACTTCATTTGTTATTTCCTGAGTTATCTTATTTGCAAATGACTCAATACCTTCAGGGTTCTCAGCTTGAATTAGCTCGTTTGATTCTAACTTAAGGATATCGAGGGCAAGATTAATATTTTTTGTTTTTTTACCTACATAAATGAAAGTTACAATTTCTAGGTTTTTGTTTGTCTTAAGCTGATTACGAGTATCACTACTCGATTTCATCATTTTTGAATAATTCCAAGCCCATTCTTTTGCAACCTGAGATGCAATATTGCTACCACGCGGAGTATAATCGAAAGACAACGTTTTCACTAATTTAAGGTTATCTCTAGATTCATATAAATAGTCCAAAACAATCTCTTCAGGTCCGATATTCACTTTAACATCTCTTTCGAGCTTTAGCGGTTTTTCCTTAAGGACCCTGTTCATTATACTTTTAACCTTATCGCTCGTTATCCGTGTAGTCTTAATAGTATCAAAGTATACGTAGGTCCTAAATAAATCATTGAAGTCTTTTAATATGTCATTTGAGTTTATTGAGTAAATTGGCGAAAACTGTAATTGATTGCTATAAAAAGCTGTAATACTATTCAAAAAGTCTTGTTTGCCCAAATCATAAAACGAGGGGGCCCCGACTTCAACATTTTGGGAAAAATCTTTTTTTACACCCGAAAGAACTATTTTAAGGAAATTAGTATCAAGTTCATCGTCGAAGGCAGAAACCCTAGAGAAATTTGAAGTGATTTTAATATCAAGGTAATTGTCCAATGGGGAATGGAAAACTAAACCGATATTAATAAATTCCTGTCTGATTTCATCAGGCACGTACCTTAATATAGAAAATTTGCAAATTTTCTCAATCATTTTATATTCCTCCTTTCCAAAAAGGAAACTCAGGTTTAAGAACTGGAAGACATTCTTTGATACGGGTTAGTCTATCCCAAATATATTTATTTAAAGAATTTTTTTCTTGAATCGTTACTTCCCATTCTATTGGGATTCCATTAATAATGTTCCACAAATCGGACGCCTTTAAACGGGCCATTCTGTCAAGGCTAGCGTGAAAAGGATTATTTCCTCTAACAAATGGAACTAACTTCCTATAAACATAGCCAGAAGAATCAAATGCTGTAAATTGTTGGCCTATTCTTTGATCTAAGTCTGTACTGGTCCAAATTGAACCGAGATCAAATACGTGCGTATGGTCAATAACTACAATTTCCTTTTTGATTGGGTCAAATAATAAATTACCACCATTACTATCACGATCCCTATTACATACTAATTGGTCAAATAAAATTATATCCGGGATTATATTAATGTTCTTTGCAAATTTGAGCATATCCGGATCGGTAATAGGATATGCTTTCTTTACCTTTTTAGTACCAAAATGTATGCCCGGTGTAATTTCTACTCCAAGATGTATACTTAGTTCTTGCTTATTATCTCTAACAAAATCCTCTGACACTCTAATTAATGCTGGAGATGGTAAAGGAAGTTCAATAATGGCCGCGATCTCAGCACATATATACTCATTAATAAGCACTCTTAAGCCCTGAGGATTCTCCTTGAATTTTACGGCATAGATATCTTCGTCACAAGAGATATAGTATGGTTTAGTACATCCATTATTGATTTTTCCAGATGCCCTTATTGCCAATACCGTTTTCATCAATTAAAAATCTCCCGACCAATTAACATTGTCATATTTTTTGCACAATATTATCAATCCAGTTCCTTCGTTAACATTATATTTGAACCTATTCAGTATATAATAACCCCCTCAGAAAAGCCATCCCTTTCCTACGATTCAAGGACCTATACTCTCGTTGGGCATCAAATGACAAAATACAATCTAAGCAGGCATGTTCACACCGCTTGTTGTGTTCCTCATTAATAAAAAGAACTCTTTCTAAGGCTATCTCCAACCATTCCCGTCCGTAGAAAATCAGTTCCCTAGTATGTCCTGCCCCACCTGGAACATTATCGAATAGAACTATTGCCCAGCTCCTGTTGAATTTCCCTACATTTAAAGTCATGACGCCAATTTCGCGTGAATCAAGCTGTAACAAAATACAGGCTGCTCGTGCAACGCGTAGCCAAGGGTCACTGCAATGTCTCGACTGACCTCTCGTCCGCGACTGGAGAAATCGAGCATCAAAGCATCCGTTGTCTCTTTGGCTGCTAGAACAATTCTACGTAACACTGGTGCCTCTTGGGTTTTCCAACAAGCGTATGTATCATGTTCAGCCGTGATCTTTGGGTGCTTATCAAAGTCTTTAGGCAGGTCTATCCTACCATCCCCAGATTCCCCAGTCTCACTTTCAGCATACCCGCACTTTAGACAAATAGCAAAACCCTGTTTATCACGCCCCCCGTTGTATACCAGTAACTCCGCATCCTCTTTGTACCATGCCTTAAACCCCTGGATATCGCCGAAATCGTTGATAACCAATTCGTTTGGCGTTGAACGGGAAAAGGACACAGTAGCAACTTCTGGCTCTCCGATCCGTTCCACTTCATTACCGTAATAAGGTGGATTCCACTTAGCGGTAGTGAAACCATATCTCACAAACAAAAGGTCCTGCTGTCTCCCCATGAGCTTAACTTCACAAATGGGACAATTTTCCGGCAGTTTCTCAGGGTGATAGCAAAAATGACCATTGGCACACGTAGTAAACTTGCTCCTAAGTCCAAGTGAATTGTCGAAAGTCTCCCCCGACCAGTGCTTAAGAATCCCCTGCGAAGTGTTGAAGCCTGGGAAAAAGCTATTCAGCGAGTAAAAAAGTTAGGTGTGTGTGGTTTAGACTGCGAAACAACAGGACTTGATCCCTGGGTAGACCAGATCTGCATGATACAGATGGCTATACCAAACTATAGTGCTAATCCTGAGGTTGATCTCGTACATCCCCAAGGGAAGTCAGTGGTCTGTGGAACAAATAGTACTGTATATTTACTAAATTTAAACAGAAAAGACATCCAACACTATTTGCCAGGTCTAGTGAGTATCATAGAGGATGCTAAAGTTCAAGTCATAACTCATAATGGTATCTTTGAGCAAAAAATGTTGAGACAAGCATGGGGTAAGCGGATTAACGCCAAAAACTTATTTGATACTATGTTGGTGAGCCAATTAGTCACTGCTGGGGATTATGTTCCCAAGTCTCAGATGGCTAAGTGGTCTGAAAAGCATCATGTCAAGCAAGCTGAAGTCAATAAAAAGGTGGTGTTTTTAAATGAAATGGATCAGGAAATCCGGTTACAGGAAAAAGTGAAAGCCATTGCAGGCCAAAATGAAAAGATTTATTACCTTGGTCATCAGCTTAGAGATCTTGCTTTGAGACATTTAGGTGTTGTCCTTGATAAGACGTTCCAAACACATGACTGGAGTGGCGAAGTTTCATCGGCAATGCTTAAGTATGCAGCATATCTAGTGCTATTAGCAGAGAGGGAAAATGTCCTTACCCCTGATCGATCTAGCTTTATATTTTGGAACGACAACATAGAGAAAGAGGACCGCTTTTTGCTCTCAACCAGTAAAGACGTCATTAAACGGGTGGAAAGCCGATTACCTCTAGCTAGTCCACTCAAGAGCTTTATCCAAAACCTATTAAAGTACAGAGGAATTAAATCTAGGATTGATGGCGTCGATGCTTATATCAAACGTATTCATCCCGAAACAAATAAATTGCATACATCTTTGAAGCAACTTAATCCATTCGGCGTCGGTCGATTTTCAGCGTCAAACCCTAACCTACAACAGGTGTCTCATGAAGCAGATATTCGTGATCTATTTATTGCTGGCCCGGGAAGAAAGCTATTGATAGCGGACTACTCAGCCATTGAGATGAGGATTATGGCCGAATTGTCAGAGGATAAAACTCTCCTCAAAGCCTTTGAGGAAAAGCGGGATGTTCATGAGTTTACCGCCGCAAACATGACAGAAAAAGCAATGGGATCGGTTACTAAGGAAGAACGACAAGCAGCTAAAGCTGTGAATTTTGGCTTGATTTATGGCATAAGCGCATATGGTCTTATGGTGTATGCCGAGAATTCTTTCGGAGTGCGCATGACCCTAGAAGAGGCAGAAATTGCGAGTAAAACGTTCTTTAAACTTTATAGTGGAGTCAAGCAATGGCAAGAGTTTGAGTCCAAGCAACAATATGAAAATAACTTTGAAGTCTTCCATTCCCACAGTTATTCTTTAGGCTACTTCAATGAAAAAAGACCTAGTACAGCAACATTTGACGAAAGACTGCGTGTCTTCCCTCAGGAACAAAAACGAGCGATAAAAACTGGCAGACCGTATGTATCCAAGGTAGGACCAGTAACGGAACTTTACAACACACCGGACCAGGGCTGTGGAGCAAGTATTATCAAACTAGCTATGGCAAATATTTACGGAAAATTGTTTGCAAAGGGCTGGGATGATGTTCTTTTGATCATGACACTACATGATGAATTGGTTGTTAGCGCACCAGAGGATAAGGCTGAAATCGTAAAAGGTCTACTGAAGGATGCCATGGTTAATGCTTGGAAAGCTATTATAAAGAAAACACCTATCGAAGTAACAACAGCAATCGGCGATAGTTGGGGAGCCAAGTAATAGAGTTTTAGGTTTGTATGATTAGATCCAAATAATGGCTGAAGAAATCACCTTGGAATACTCCCATAGAAAGAAAAAAAACCATAAAAAATTTCCCTTAAGGAAGAGTTTGTAGATTCCCCCTTCCTCAGCCATCATATGCAGCCACTAAGAAGATATTTTATTGAGTGCTACTGGTGCTAGTGACTTTGAATAGCACCAGTAGTTTTCTTATGCAACAAGAGTTTTCGCTAAATCCCAATCATTCCATGGACAATAACATAAATATGGTATTGTCCATCAGTAGGCCTCACCAAAGTAGTTATCCTTTCAACTTCTTTTTTACTTACTTACTTCGACCAAAAGCCAGATAAGTATGAAAAACGAAGTAATACTACGAAATAATGAGGTTAAAATTTTTGTAAGTTTCGGAAAGCCTAATAATCAACTCTTTGCGTCAGGGGGTGCTCGCGCAAAGCATTTATGTGTATGTAACGTGAAAAAAGGCAGAAAGACAAATCGTTGAATATGGACAAATTTGAACAATGTTAAATTTGATGAACCGTGCGTTTGGTTGTACAATAAAAGCTAGTCAAAGCACTGGGATGACAACAATCCCGTGAGAAATGACTTATTTAACTAAATACAGGTGGCCGCGAGGCATGTAAGGGCGGACCCGGAAGGGACCAAACTGGAGCTAGCGTACCCAAGTCAGAAAGAAAACCAGCTTAGGCTGGAAAAAGTATGACGCTGCCGATGACCTTTAGTCTAGGAGATCTCATGATCTCTTAAGGAATCCAACGATTCCGTGACTAAGGGTTGTCAGCAGCGTTTTTATTTTGCCTGATGCCACAATTGATCACTATTACAACAAAAGGAGGTATTAAGGAATGACCTACATTACCACGATGATTCCCCGAGAAAAATTACGCTCAAAGGAATTCGAATCCGATATGATCATCACTATTAGGGAATCAACAAGGCAAATTGATGAAAAGGAATTCTACTCTAATGCGGTTCAATTGTTAGCATTGATATTCTCAAACTCAAATGAATTATCGGAAGAAGATTATAATGACACACCTCAAGGTTAACACCATGAGCCATCTAATCGCTACCACTTACGTTCCTCTCAGATAATTTCTAATGGTGCTCAAATACAAGCTAACAACGCGTAAAGACTATCAATTTAATTATTTACCTTCAATAGCCGAGAATATTTTTTCGGCAAGATAATAAATGGGAGGCATTTATATGCGTGAATTAACTATACAGTTCTTAAAATCCTATCTAAACAGCCAAATGGCTGACGAATCCCTAAACTCAGCAATTACGGACTTTTTGAGACATTATGATTCGAAAGCCATTGAGGACCTTCCTTCAGCGTTTATTAACGATCAAGATTTTCAAATTCCCGAAATGATTGAGAAGAACTTAGATATAGGATTGAATATGTGCAAGAGCCTTGAGCATGGTTACCGAGCTATAGACGGTATGGGCCTTTTAGAAACCATTCAATTTGAATTTTTGTCCGTGGATGGCATTCAACTCAAATCAATGAGTCCTGAGCAACTTAAAAAGACCTATGAGGATTTCGAATGGAGAGCAAAAGCTTGCCCAGTCTTACACTTCTTAAATTATAATTTATATAACACAGATGGTACGTTTACACTTGATTGGTTTGTGCCCATTCCAATAAGCACCACTAATTTTTCAAAAAATAAAGAACGTGTAATTCAAAAGAGTATTTTGCGATACTTCGAAAACTATTTTAATGCTGAGGCCGAGTTAACTTCGTGGAGTATTTTATCTCAACCAGATATAAGAGGAGAAGAATTCCTATACGATCAGATAATCTTTCCAGAAATCTATTACAGCGCCTTCGGTATAGCACTTGATTATAAACTGATCAACCAAAAGAAGTATTAGCTTTTCCTCAATTGAAATTACCTCGTGCTTTTTCAACTGGGTGTGGTTGTTAGGTGACTAAATAGCCATTCATTGTTGGCTCTTCTGTCACCCTCCCCACCCCTAGTTCTGAAGGATCTTCGTGTTAAATTTTCCGAATGATAACAATGACCTTACGTTAACTGTAATTAATTTGCGGTATTAATATAACCATAACAGCTTTATTCTCGTATTTGCCGCCTTTTTAAAATTATATTATTTTTATAGTAATTATAAGGAGGTTAGCGCCATGGGTCATTTAAAAGCGGCTGCTTACGTCAGGTTTTCCTCAGATAATCAGCGCGACGAATCGATTGATGCTCAAGTACGAGCTATCCAAGCCTATGCCAAGCATAATGGCTACGATGTCGTTAAGATTTATGCCGATAAAGCAAAATCTGCAACCACGGACAAAAGGCCTGAATTTCAACAGATGATTTTAGAGAGTGGCCAAGGTATCTTTGAGGTTGTCATTGTTCACAAGTTAGACCGTTTCAGTCGGGATAAATACGACAGCACCACCTACAAACGCAAACTGAAAAAGAACGGCATTAAGCTCCTCTCTGTTACAGAGAATCTGGATGGTAGCCCTGAATCAATTATCTTAGAGTCACTTCTTGAAGGCATGGCAGAATATTACTCTAAAAACCTTGCGCGAGAAGTTATGAAGGGAATGAAGGAAAACGCGTATCAATGTAAGCATACAGGAGGTATACCCCCCTTAGGCTTTGACATTGACCCCGTTACCAAAAAGTATGTAATTAACGAGGCTGAGGCCAAAGTCGTACGTGAAATCTTCTCACTTTATCTTGATGGCTATGGTTACCGAAAGATGATACCGATATTAAACCAAAAGGGTTATAAGACCAAACGCGGCAATACCTTTGGCAAGAATAGTATTCATGAACTGCTAAGGAACGAAAAATACTCAGGAACATACGTCTTTAACCGTACTGCTAGTAAGGATGCCTTCGGCGTAAGAAATGGTCATCAAGATAAAGATGACGATTCAATTATTAGAGTTGAAGGTGGGGTCCCTGCTATCATCTCCAAGGAAGACTTCCAAAAGGCACAGGATAAAATGGCCACTAATAAACGTCAGCCTGGTTTCTACAAGGCTAAAGAGATTTATCTTCTCAGCGGGTTAATTTTCTGCGGTGAATGTGGCCATGCGATGCAGGGAAACCACAGACCCGCATACAAGAATAGGCCAAAATATATTACCTACCGCTGTGGAAATCGTGACCGGACCAAGCAATGTGATAATAAGGAAATCCGCAGAGAGTATGTCGAGATGTACGTTCTGCATCAGCTAGAGCAGCGGTTGTTTAATGATAAGGCCATTCCCCATTTGGTTCAAATGCTCAATGAATACCAATTAAAATCCAATACCAATTTAAATAAAGAAGTTTCCGAAATGTCAGTAAAGCTAAAAGAAATTGATAAGCAAATTGCCAATATCGTTAAAGCCGTAGAAAATGGATTTTTCCAAGAATCATTCAAAACCCGAATGACTGATCTGGAGAAAGAAAAACAGTCGGTGGAAACATCCATACAGCAACTGAGTATCAGGGAAACGGTGGTCGAGATAACAGAGGAAAACCTACGGAATATGTTCAAGATGTTTAAGCAATTCGTAACTGAGAAGAACATTCCAGAATGCAAGAAATTCATTAACAGCTATGTCGATAAAGTCATCGTCTACAAAGACCACCTTGAAGTAACATTCAAGGTGGCCTTTTCCTTTGAGCAGAAGAATAACATTTACTCATTTAAAACATCTGTTAAAATCACCAATCTTTTTAAGACTTACAGAAAGGCCGCTGGAATGTAAATCATTTCATCTAATAAGAATATGGCCTAGCCTGACTTGTACAAGTGGCCTAGCGTAAGTCTTAACAAGAAGCCGGAGGAGGTGTGGATAATGAAACAAGTTATATTCTTTGGGTTCACCGACAACACCAAGCAAGAAACCACGTTCTGCACAGATTTAGGTAAAGCACATGAATTGTTCGATGCGGCAATGAGAACTGGAAAGTATGAATACTTCGATATATCAATAGACGATGGAAACACCTCTAGAACTGTACGAAGCTGGAAAATGGGCAAGGATACATTCTGACGAAATTAGGAGGTGTAAACGGCAAAATACTCTAGAGACTTAGGCAAACAGCATTGAAAAATGCCTAAGTCTAAATAGTTAAAATGGCCCCCACTTGTGGGCCATTTTCTTATTCTCATTAAAAATTCAGGAGGCTAGCATAATGGAAAACTTAACGAGCAAGGGTATTTCATACAGGTACTGAGAGCGATTTGATGTTAATCTGACCTTGCAATATGAAAACGACCGCTGGAGTGAATTGCACATTATTAGGGAATTTATTAGTAATGCTTTGGATGCGGTTGACGGTCACCTGCTTCATAACAAACTGACTTACATAATCATCTTCAACAATTAAACTATTGAGTTTCTCTGCTTTTTTAGGATTGTTCTGCTAGTAATATTTGCTTCATTCTCTCCATCATACTAACTGCAATTACTTCTCCTTCTTTGGCCTTGTCAGCTAAAGGACTATAGCCAAAGCTTGCGGCGATATCGGTTAACACAACCTTCAGAGCTAGCATTCTTCTACGATAAAACTCTTCGTGATCAACATCCTGCTCGGATATCCCCAGTTTTTTTCTTAATACATCCGGCCCATACAGTAAGGGCATCATCATTTTGGCAATGTTACTGTCCATCCAGACCTGACTGTTAAGCTTTGTCGTAGCGTAATTGATTACCTCCAAATAGAGATCCGATAGTTCATAAAATTTTTGACAGTCAGAATCATTGAACCATTCTTCAACCGTCCATTTTTTCTCGCTTTTATGGCCCAAGCAGAAGGCCATGGCCCTATTATCTACCATGAGAATCCGTTCTATTTTCGTGCCGTCCAATTCAAAGCGCACTGCCCGACCAATCGGGAAGGTTCTACAATTTCGAGACCGTACTGGATATATTCTACACCGCCCGCCTTCAAGCATAAAAATACATGGACCATCTTCCGCATGCTTTAGCCTGACGTATGACCACTTTAATTCATGGCTAAATTCGTACTTACAATATTCCGATAAAAAATGCTGCCCGGAAACCCTCAAGTGCCGGACCATGATCTCAATATCCCAGGGGTCTAGCAGGATAGTAATGTTATTGCAGCACCTGCCCATACATTCGTCTTTACAATTAAATGTGAATTGGTGATCCAGTTGAATATCAGGCATTGAGCCCTCATCAAGCCTTTTTAGTAAGTCTTGTTTATAATTATAGGTCACAATATAACTCCCTTCATTCCAAAAACATAGAATTAAATCAAAATGTAATCGCAATGGACAAGCATTACCCATTTATACCTTCTTAACGAACTCAGATTTTAAACTCATAGCCCCTATACCATCAATCTTGCAATCAATATTATGGTCCCCATCAACCAAACGTATATTTCTTACCTTTGTACCTATTTTTACGCCCGATGAACTTCCTTTTACCTTAAGGTCTTTGATAACTGTTACAGTATCACCATCGTTTAAGACATTTCCATTGACATCTTTAACAATCTTGGCAGATTCACTGCTTTCGGGTATTGATTCTAAAGTCCACTCATGAGCACATTCTGGGCAAACGAAACCATGTCCATCCTCGTAAGTGTATTCTGAATTACATTTTGGGCAATTTGGAAAATCAGCCATTAATTCATTTCCTCCATCTCGTCGTTACTGTCAAATTCAAGTAATCGGTTATTCTCCATGTTGAAACCACGCAACTGATATTGGTGAAGGTCTGTATGAGAATTTCATTCTAACATGCAAAAAAGCCTTGAGTCGTACAACTTCATGTACCTCAAGGCTTTCATTATGTATTCTCCACCAAATTCGAGGGTTTAGATGGTGGAGGCGAGGGGACTTGCACCCCTGTATCGAAGAGCTGCCACAAAAGCGTCTACGCGTGTATCCTTTATTTTAAACTTCGCCAGTCTTGACTCCTAAAGGCCAGGATTCAGTTCAGGCTAGCTCGATAATCTTAACTAACAACTCCGAGCATTGCTGTTAGAGCAACCTACTTAATTGACACCCTGGTCCTTCACCGTAGGTACAGAAGGCAGGATGCTAGCGGCACTTAAGCAGCTAGAGCGTAATTATTTTCGTTAACTATTAAGGGCCACCGTTTAACCAGACCAGGTGGAATCTCGACGCGCAACTCTTCTC
>Ga0074193_1001574_pt1 | contig 26459 bp, 16 predicted proteins | sample EPASupsiteHSE605_FD_64523 | JGI IMG/M metagenome (GOLD analysis project Ga0074193, IMG submission 64523) | Bioremediated contaminated groundwater from EPA Superfund site, New Mexico - Sample HSE6-05 | ecosystem: Environmental > Aquatic > Deep subsurface > Groundwater > Contaminated ... | reverse complement strand
AACAACGCGTTACGGTTTCTTGACCGTCATAATTACCTGGCTGTCTACGATGATGCGAGCAATAACCTTAAGGTCGCGCTACATCCATATTTCTATGATTAGAGGTAAACTCACAATAAGGGCGAGAAAACCAATCTGAGGATTAAAAAGGCGTCTAGGAGGTGATCCTAGACGCCTTTTCCGTTCTGTTGTGTGTCAAACGGGAATTTTCGCTTCTTCTCCAGAGAAGGTTAAGTGCTGCACGTAGACGTCAGGTAATGTCTCTAAGTAAACAATCTAGCTTAATTACCACCAAGGGATTCATGTGAAGCGTTGCAAATATTTTCGGTACAAGTTGCGGGTGGTGGCATGTGGATATGCCTTTCTGAGAAGAACGGCTTCAGACAGTCCATGATGCGCTTAGCACCTAATGATATGCAAAAGCTAATTCCCTCAACCTCACATATCAGATTTAGCTTGGTTGACTTGAGGCATTTAACTCAAATGGCTTGATTCTCTGCAATAACAATGAAGGTATGATTGTAGTACTTATATAAGACTATATAAGCAAAGAACATAGGAGCATAAGAAACATATGTTCAACAAACATAAGAACTATAAGCATTACAACTATGCCACAACAAGTGGCATAGATAGAAATATAAACACAATAACGATATAGATATGCAAACACAAACAGTGATCTAAATGAAATACAGATAGGAGATTCAAATGAACAACATAAACTTCAGATCAATGATGCACAACAATGACAACTCTCAGTATAGGACAACAATACGCGATAAACTAGCAACACTACTTACGGAGTACACAAAGTTACATAGCAAAACAATGGTTATTCGGTTTGATGTGACCTACCCCAAAGGGTTCAAGGCTGTCGAAGATAATAGCGACATCTCAGCTCTCATGAAGCTATTGATTCAACAGTGTTCACGTAAAGGGGTATCCCCAGCGTATTTCTGGGTGAGAGAGCAATCTCTTAGAAGCAACAACCAGCACTATCACTGCATGCTTTTGCTCGATGGCAACAAGACTTGCAGGTACTATCCCTACATTGAAGCAGCAGAAGAAATATGGGGAAGGATACTCAATGTGGACCATCACGGATTGATTCACTATTGCAATCGATCCCCTGAGGGCAACAGGCAAGCTAATGGCATCATCCTACGCAGTGATGACCCCTACTACGAAGACAAGATTGATACCGTTGTACGGCAGGCTATGTACATGGCTAAAGACCACACCAAGGGGATCTACAACGATGGTGTTCGTGATTTCGGCATGACACGTTTGGTGAATATCTCACGCCGTAGATCTCATTGTGCAAGCTGTGAACGGGATGGTGCAGATAGCTTCCGTTAAGCATAAACGTGGACGACTTACACGTGAATCGTTCATTGCCTATCTGCGAATCAAACTGAAAACATATACGCTGCAATAATCACTAGAGGGGTATCGCCCCACAGCGACACCCCTCTGCTAAACAATCTCAATGTACATACGGAAAGGGTTCGACAATGAGCAGCCTTAACAAGCAACATCAGGGGAACTATAGTGGACTCATGTAAAATAAGCACCCGCCCTCGGTCATCCGGTGAAAATGCTTCGCTGTTAATTCAGCTTCATGGCCGCGTTGGTCCGTTCCCATTGCTGAATAATCGTGAGAAGAGTGTCGATTACATGGAGTTGTTCGAAGTCAGTGCCTTCAAAGGCAAAAGGTAGGGTCATGTCAGCAAAGTACATGTCCGTAGAATCCTTGGCATGCTTCAAACTGGTAACGCAAGATTTCTTGCCTTGGGTCATGCGCCGGCAGGTTGCGATAGAGTCATTGATGATCTGATCGAGATCCTTACGCAAGTTCGTAATGACTTGCGCCAAACAGTTGTTCTGCTGAAGCTTGTTGGGGATCGCCATGCACGCCTTGATAGGCTCGCCACGAGAAACAAGGATGTCCTGGCGGCGAAGCATGTCGTTCAAGATGCGCTGATCAGCTTTAACGTTCCAGGGTCCCTTGACCGGCGAAGCATTGTCATATTCGCGGCTATCGCTGGGAGGACGGAATCCTTCTTCGTCGCCTTTGATCGCGTAAGATGTAGCTGGGACAGCAATACTAACGAATAATGCAAAAATGATCGCTATGGTGTTTTTCATTATTAATTCCTTATGTTACTATTATGCTTACTTGCTTGATGGCATCTAGTGATGCTTTTTGAAGTGAGCACGCCTACCCAGTTCCTCAGAAAAATTCTGGACATATATGGTCCCGCCCTGGAGTCAAGAAAAACGATTTGGATTTTTGATTCGGATGCAAACATATATTCGGCGTCAACCTTTGTTGGCAGCGCCCTGATGGGTGTATACGCGCTTCCGGTCCTCTACACTACCTCGGCGTTTTTCGCCTGTGTCCAGAACAGGTTCTCCGAAAGCCGGTCCGACCTTTTTCCATCTCTTCTTTCTTGGCAACCTTGGGTAAGCTTCGATGTCGTAAGTGCTTGGCGGGCCGCTTGCGAGCGACTCACACACAAATAAGTCGCGTTGCAAGCGGCATGACAAACGCGGTATTACGCCGCATGCTTGTATTCCCCGCCTTGGGTCAACAAGCTCCACACCACGCGGGCCGTTTTATTGGCCAGAGCTACGCTGGCTTTGTTTTTCCCCCGCCGCGCGGCGAGTTCCACTGCCCAGAGATTCCGCCGGTATTCGGGCGTATAACCGGAGATCATGCGGCAAAGCGCCGCCCGCGCACCATGGATCAGCAAGGTTCGAGTATAGCAATCTCCTCGTTTAGAGATTCCCAAAAGCCTGACTTTGCCGCCGGTGGAGTTTTGACGCGGCACAAGCCCCAGGAACGCAGCAAATTCCCTGCCGTTTTTGAAGTTCGAGGCCACGCCGGCGATAGTCAGCAGAATCGTGGCGGTCATAATGCCGATACCTGGCACCTTCATCAGGCGTTGGCAAGCTTCATTCTCTTTGGCCACGACCTTGAGCAACTTGTCTTGCTCGTGTACCCGATCATCAAGAAAACACAGGGATTCATAAAGCGAAGTCAGGTTCCGGCGCATAAGACCGGAGAGTTCATTTTTCTCATCAGTGATAAGTGCGGGCAGTTGATTGCGGACAGCGCAAATGCCCTGACGGATTATTATGCCGTACTCGGCGAGCAGTCCCCTGGTTTGATTGACCAAGGCCGTGCGTGACTTGACGTAGCCCTGCCGGATGCGGTGAATGCATTGAATATCCGTCTGCTCGGGCGACTTATGCGGCACAAAGCGCATGTTGGGCCGTTGTACGGCCTCACAGATGGCTGCCGCATCGTTAGCATCGTTTTTCGCGCCGAGCAGATACGCTTTTACATACCGGGGATGTATACGCCGAACTTCGTGTCCAAGACTTTCAATGGTTCTGGCCCAATAGTCCGAGGACGCGCAAGCCTCCATGCCCACAAGGCAGGATGGCAGATTGGCGAAAAAACGGACTACCGAAGCACGACTTAGGGTACGGCTGAGCACGGGTTTACTTTTAGCATCCACGCCGTAAACGGAGAAACTGTTCTTTGCCAAGTCAATGCCAATAGTGGTAACGGTCTTCATGGGATGGTCTCCTTGCATAGGTCTTACGATACGCTATGCTACCCGCTTTGTTCGGGCGGGACCATCCCATCACCACCTAAATACTGTATTGAGCGCGAGCAGCGTCTAATTCGTCTGACACTTGCTTTCTGAGGTGTGCTGGCGCAACTAGCTCTGCGTCACGCCCAAAACCAAGAATCCATTTGACCACTTCTACTTCCGATTGAGCAATAAAACTCACTTCAACCCTACCCGCGTCGCAAGGTGTTACAGTTTGCTCTGCTCCCCAATTGCGTTCTTTGGCATAAGTAGCTGAAGCTTGAGAAAAACGAGCGATCACGCGAAAGGGGGGGCCTGTGATCAACCCAAAGTAACCTGTTTCTTCAAGTGGAGGCAGATTTGCCAACGCCTCGGGAGAAAAAATGCGTCTTGTGGGACTAACGGATACCATCCGATGGATTGCTAATAACCGTGGGGCAATGATCTCAGGCTTGCCCTTTTCAGTGATTTTCCATCCCCGTACATATAAAGCCTCCCGGTATCCTACTATGCGTGAAGGGAGAAAATCGTAATCATTAGGCTCGGGCCGATTCGGGGCATGGTAACGAACAGAACACACCACACCTTTATCCATGGCTTCGCACAGAACCCGCAGGACAGCTTCACTATCGGAGTAATCTATCTGCCCCTTTACGGCAGAATGGCCCTTACGCTGCAACACTTGTTCGCGCTCTTCATAATTCTGCAACAAGGTCGCAGCCTTGGCATCTGTAGCAATCAAATCTCCATGTGTGCTCACGGGAAGCAAATGTCGCATCAAGTCGCGGCACAATGCCATGCGTTCAAGCTCATGGGGCTCTAAATATACGTGCGGCCTACTCCCTTGGGGCGTTTTTAGCCTATACCACCGTTGTCCATTTCGTTTTGCTGAGTAGACGACCCCTTTACCGCTTGCGTCAATTTTATCCATCATGCGACCAATGCTTTGCCGCGAGCACTCCATGACCTTTGCCAATTCTGATAGCGAGTATTCCTTTCCAGAGAATAGCAATAAACAAAATAGCTTAAGAGTTGCCTCAGAGGGGGAAATGTCTAAATTTTGTCTACAAGGCATACTAATCTCCATAGAGTCAATTTTCCTGTACGCTTTTCCGTTATCTGGAAAGGCCATTGTGTATTTATCTCCCACGAGACAGAACACGCTTGAAAATTGATCGAGAGAGCTGCTGTTTGGTATATGCTAAAAAGGAAAGTATCTTTATACAAGATCTGAATCAAAGCCTACTTTTGAGATATAGTATCCACTAGCGATTGATATTTTTTGACAAACAATGCACATTTAAAAGGAGTAGTCATGCGCAAAGTTATTACTACCATCCCATTCCTGCTGTGCTTTGCAATTTGTTCTGGATGTGCAACAATAGTAAGTGATAAAGAAACGTTTACGCAAATTGATTCCTTTCCATCTAAAGCCGAATGCGTAGTGGAAGGAAAAAACTACAAGCAGATAATTACAACGCCTGCCAATTTGACACTCCCGGCCAAGGCTGCGCCGATAGCCATTTCATGCAATATTGATGGTTATCACACGGGCATTGAGCGCATAGACACTAAAATGGATGGCTGGACCTTTGGAAATATTCTCTTTGGGGGCGTGATCGGTGTAATAGTGGATGCCTCTACAAAAGCAGGACATAAATTCCCTGAAAATGTTGTTGTCACGCTATACAGAAAGACATTTACCACGCAAGAAGAGTTAGATGCATGGTACGATAAACAGGAAAAGGACATCAACGATAAAATTGACGTGCAGATTTCCGAGAACAAAACAAAGAGTGACACCGAAACGGCAGAAAAGAAAAACAAGAAGTTAGAAGTGCTCCGCGAGGAACAGCTTGAAAAAGTCAAAAATCTTCGGAGCAGTTCTGCTGTTATAACACCTCCCGTTGGCCCCAAAGGGCAGGAAAAGACAATTGTAAAATAACGTGGTCAGGTATGTAATATTCCAGCCCTGTTGCGCTATTTGCGCAACAGGGCTGGAATATTATTAGCAACTAAAGTGAGATAATTTAATATTACTCATTAAATTTATATAGTTACTTTAATCACATGCCAGCTTATATACCTTTCGGATGACGCAAGTCGTCAAGGCGCGAGGACTGCATGTGAGAATATTACCGTCGATTAAGAAGCTAAAGCCAGCAACGGCACTTCAAGGCTAAAGACATAGGCTGCGATTACATTATCGCAAACAACAAAGCCAGTTATCGTTTTGAGTAAGTTGGCAAGTCCTGTATTATCTTAACGGCCTTCAAAAAAACGCAAAAGGAACTTTTCCGATGATTCCCTCGCTTTTAACTTTGGTCGTTATTGCCATTGGTGCCATCTTATTTGGCCCCCTTGAACTAGGGCGTGTGGCAATCGATTACATCTCACCTTTGTTTTCACTGTTCAAAGATGAGAAAGTGGCTCCAACTATTGCTGTTTTGATCGTTCTGTCAGCATCTGCCTTTTTAGTTGGGTTGATTCTTAAAATTGTACCTCTGCGTTTTGACGTCTTTAGATATATAAAATTCTTGAAAAAATGCAAAGATAGACAGGAATTCCTCACTAAATTCGATGAATTTGACGCTCTGATGATGAAGAGTAATCTTCTAAAGCACTGCTGGAAAGAATATAGAGAGACTCTGCCTACGCCAAAAACAAACTCAACAGCAATTGAAATTACGCTAAGACCCGGTGATTTTATCAACCGAGCAGAGCTGGAGCATTCTGGCATCAAGCTGAAATGGTTCAATGCCATCCCCGGAATTTTTGTTGGTGTTGGCCTATTATTCACCTTCATTGGCCTTGTGGCCGCCTTATTTTTCGCATCCCAGGCGATTCAAGCTGTCGGTGGCGAAAATATAGATGCGGCTCAACAAACAGCAAGAATGCAAGGGGCGTTAGCCCAGCTGTTGGGCACTGCTACCTTCAAATTCTGGACGTCTATCGCAGGCCTTGGCTGCTCTATTATATTAGGAGTGTTCCATCGCATTGGACTTCGCAGTCTAGACAAAGCACTGGATGACCTTTGCATACAAATTGAACGCTGCACACGTACGGTAACACCTGAGATGATCGCAGTTCAACAACTGGATGAACTGAGGGAGCAATCGAGTCAACTCAAGGAATTTACTGGCCAGCTAGCGTTTAATCTTGGCAAAGCACTGGAAGATGCCTTGAACAATGCTATGCCCGGTGTCATCACCACTGCGATGAGTCCTTTGGGCAATGGGGTGACAGATATCACCAACAGCATTCGCGAGCTTCATCAGGAAATGCCAAACGTCATGAACACTGTAATGTCACCCATTGCGAATAGCCTTAATTCGCTAACCAAAAATTCCAGCGAATTTAGTTCTGTAGCCAGTGAGCGGGCAGGGGCTGAAATTAAGGTAGCGTCGAACGAATTGGCCACAGTAGCGATGGCCCTGAAAGAGGCTTCCGCGCATATCACTGGTAGCAGCAATGGGTTGTCTGGGCAGATTGCAGAAGCTGCTAGTGACTTGCGCACTGCTGCAAAGGCCATCACAGTTGGTATAAGTGGTATCACTGACAATGTCCGAGCGGATGTTGACCGTACTCGTAATTCGCTGGAAGAACAGTTGCAAGCTGCCACTCAGGGATTGAGCAATGCTGCCGCAGTTATCCGTGCCAGCCTGGTGGATGTTGGCGGCAAAATGCGGTCAACCACTGAAGAGGCAGGTGCCACATTCGCTAAGCAGATATCTGCTGCTGTCGCTCGCATTGAGAATGGTACCCAGGCCAATACGGTTGCAGTTCAACAGGCTCTAGCCCAATTGCAGAGCATGACGAGCACCGCCACTGGCAGCATGGCAGCTGAAACGAAGTCGGTAGTCGCAGTCATGCGCGCCACTGCCGAGCACATGGCTAAAGCAGTCGCCGAAATTACCACGAAAATTCAGCGTGGATCTGAAGAGGGGGTGGCCGGGTTGACAGAACGTTTGGTAAAAGCATCTGAGGCTATGCAGGATGCATCTAACCATAATTCCGAACGTATCGGCCAAGCCGTCGAACGAATTATCGCTGCTGGCAACCAAGCCGAAGCTGGCGTGGACGGTGCTGCGAAACGCGTGGCGCAGACCATGGAAGTTCAGGGCAAGCAGGCTGCAGCTCTTGTAGTATCAGGTGCCGATCAAGTGCTAACCGATTTCAAAGAATCCCTGGACAACCTTGGGGGCAGCATTGATGTGCTGTGGGAACGGTTAAACAAAATCACCGTCGCCATGGGGATTATTGAAGACAGGATAGGCTCGCACATTCAAGCTCTGGATGGGGTCAATCGTGCGGCAAAGGCAACAGAAAATTCCCTGTCTGCCTCTGCAGTTACTATTGCTGAGGCAGGTCGGCCACTTAACCAAGCCACCCAGGCACTCAAAGCAAGTATTGACGACTCCTCGCATGCCGTTGCAGTTACCGCTCAAACGTTAGAGGAAACACATCAACATAGCGTCGCCCTGGCAAAGGAAATGTCAAAAACATTAACGGAACTGCAGGACATTTGGAGTGAACATGCAAACAGATTTGACAGGGCTGATGAAAATCTTGGCAGAGCGGCAGAAAAGATTATAGAGATAGTTGGTTGGAATACTACTAGATTTGAAGAACATGTAGAAAAGATCGATATTTCTTTGGCTGACGTTGTTGGGCAGTTTGCTGGAAATATTGAAGAATTGGAACATACTGCAGAGGCGTTTCATGAGGCGATTCTGGCTTTCAGTGAATTTAGGCAGTCTTTAGAGAAAATTGCTAACCGACAGCCCAATTTTTACCGTTAATACGGAGATAGCGAACTATGGCAATTCGCCGCAAATCCGTACATGCGGAGCAAGAAGATGAGGGTTTCTTTGTTTCCATGACAGACATGATGGTAGGCATGCTGTTTCTGTTTATCCTCATGTTGATGTTTTTTGCCCTCAAATTCAACGAGGCTACAGTTCAGATCAACAAAACCAACGAAATTCTCAAAAGTGCCGAAGAAACACGCACAGAGATACTTCATGACTTACAGCGGTCACTAAAAGATCAAGGCATTACCGTAGAAATTGACGTTGAAAATGGAATCCTCCGTCTTCCGGAAAATATTCTATTTGAAAGGAATCGGTCTGACCTAACTGGCCGTGGTCGCGAGGCTATCGTGGTGCTTGCCCGCTCTCTAGGTGCAGTGCTGCCTTGTTTCGCTAGCTTACCGGGAGAGACTCGACCTAACACTTGTCCAGACACCCCGCATTCTGTGGAAGCTATATTTGTAGAGGGGCATACCGACAGCGATGGTGATGACGCACTGAATTGGAATCTGTCTGTTCAGCGCGGCCTGAATACATACCACGCAATGGTCGATGGAACTCCAACTATCTCCCGATTTTGCAATACCAAGAATCAGGCCATCCTGAGTGTCTCTGGCTACGGTAAACAACGCCCCGTAAGACCCAATGACACCATTGAAAACAAGCGTCAAAATCGGCGCATTGATCTTCGTTTTATCATGACCACCCCTAAAGGAAAATCTGTAGAAGATATTGAAAAAAAAGTTACGGAGCAGGCTAAATGAAGCTTACGGACTTAGTTGAAAAGTTAGCCGCCTGGACACCGAAAAGAATCACGCTTCCCCCCACGCCGCGCATAGTTCATGAATCGCGCAAAGTAGCTCAAAGGCTGAGAGATATTGAAGCAACTGTTAATGTAATAGATCTTAAAGACCTATACGCTTGCTTGTCCGCAGCGATGGTTAGCGGCAATTGGGGTGCTATTTCAAAACGAGAGTGGAAGTATGTTGCAGATTGTTTAAACTCCGGCGAGCCACGTTTAGTCGACGACAATGCCTTCCTTGAAGAGTACCTGAAACGCCTTAATGAGCAGCATTCTCGCCGTGGTGTATCAAGATTAATTCGCTTCTATCTTTTAAATTTTGATCCAAAGCATCCTGGTATTATCAAGATAGCCTCTTTCCTAAGTGAAGCTGTAATGCAGTGGAGATGGCATTGGTCTGCACACCGGGGGACTGTAGACTTATTTCAGCCCTCTAGCATCTCAGAAGATTTGGCACGGTACATCATGGATTCAAAAGATCCCCCCGCCGAGGCCATGGAAACCATTGGTCTTGATGGTTCGTTATACGGAGCCAAGATTGCGGCTCATAGCTACCGTGCTGCAGCTGACAAACTGAGAAAGGAAATTGTCAGCAACCCCTCGAGTTCATTACCCGCTATAAAACGGCTTGCCAGTTGGGGGCTTGTTAATGGTTGCTTTGCTTTCGATAGCGTCTCTGGAACCTTAGCCTACATGGCGGATGCCCTGCTTCTTCCCTGGGTTTATTGTCAACCGACTGAAGAAAGCCAATCGTTTATTGAGGGCCATCTTCTTTCTTTGCTACACGACTTACGGATTGACCCCTCTCGTTGGAAGGGCGTGAACGATGATGCCAAAAGTGTCATGCGCCGTTGGCTCACGAAGGCCTCTCTAGAGCAATTTTTGGATGTCGTAGACAGTACTGCCCAATCGCATATGTGGGCAGCACGGAGAAAATTTTGGTTTGCATACTACGAAAACAAATTTATGGTGGAGGCTTGGGTGGCATTCGCCGCCGATGGGGCCAGGCTGGCCCGGCAACTAGCCGCCGAGCGCGATAATCCGGCAATCAAAAATTTCGGAACGTTGAATCGAAGTGTAGGTGTAGTCAAGGAACATGCTGTTCTCATCATGAAGATCGGGGAATTGGTCGTAGCTGACTGGTCGCACAACGGCAAGTGCCATATTTGGTTGCCTGGCGATAAAAATGCGCCAAAACTTTACAAAAGGTCATATGACAGGGACGAACTTATTAACGGCTCTAGCTGGGACAAGAAGCACCTTGGCGTGTGGCAATCAGACGTACATTCGTACATTCAATACAATACTGGCTTTCGAATGATGACAAGGGACTACATGTAATGGCACGCCAGCAGTTCATTTGGCAGAGTGTTGAAGACGGCATCCAATTCCGTCTGGAACAAAAAAAACTATTCGGGACAGGCTTCATTCCCGTAGACCAATGGATTGATACAATCTCTCCCAATAAGCTATTTGCGATCGGCAGCTTACTTCGGCTTCTCAATGAAGGCGAGGAAGCTGGTCCACTTGCCCGAAAAAACGATGATTGGTTGTGGGTCGATAACTCAGTCATTGCTGCCTTGCCAGAAGCAACTGCCCACGTGCTGAATTTGCCTAACCCCACTCCGTTGGTCCTTTGTCTACAGTCCCGAGGTAATATAGCCCAACGAGATTTTTCCATAACAGCACAATGGCTGGAGAGTTCTTCCGTTCCGGCTATGCGCGTAATGGTTAAGGGATGCATACTGAAGCACCGTGAGAACTACTATCGCATCCCCGACCCTTTATTTTCTATTTGGCACGGAGTGTCTCGGTTTAATCAAACCGTTGGAGTCGAAGACAGCTCTCGGTTTGCTCATTTAGCACAGTTGCGGGATTTGCTTCCTAATAATGAGAGCGAAGGTATTACTTCAGATCCATATCTCCGCAACATTAAGATTGTCCATGCAGCCGCCTTTTCACTCCATTTGCATACAGATCAGAGCGGTTTTCAGGTTGATCCGATTTTATTTTCCCGCAAGGTTAGAGAGGCTTGGACGGAAAGTGAAGGTGATATGGTTATTAGTGAGGCGGAAAGTCTGCTTCCCGATGTGCTTCAGGAGTTTTTTGCAAAAAAACGTTTCTGCCAATGGGACAACTGTCGAGACCGTTATGCCCTAAACAATAACTATTATGTCTATATTGAACCTGGGCTGCAAAAGGCCTTAACCGTTGTGCGCAAAGCCCAAACCGCTGACGTTGAAACGAGACGGAACTTCGCTAAAAATCCTCAAGTTTTTTTGAAGGAGGCCTTTGCAGACGATCCAAGCATGGCGAATACTGTGGAACACATTTTTGTAGCCACGGAGCAATACTCACAGCGAGTCGTTGATTTAGGGATTTGGCAGCCTACGGACTTACCCTGGCTGAAACGTGAACAAAATTCCTGGTTACCAGAGCGGTTCAGCATCACGATTGAGGGAAAACAGATTCAGTTGGACTTATCAAACATAGAATCTGCTCGTAGGAAAATTATTTCTGCGATAGAACATGGCGAAAAAGAGGTTGAACTTGACGGCCAGTCTTTATCCGCAACACATAGTACAGTTGAAATTTTAGATAAATTATTGGGGTATGCAGTTCCGTGTTCCACTGGGTCTTCTGATCAAATTGAAGCATCCATTGACGATGCAGTAGTAGCGGAAGGCAACGTTGACAAGCCCACAGAGAAAATTTTTCTCATCGTCGATGAAAATTATGAAGAAATTTCTTACCATAGAACTCTAAGGGCGCGAGGCCCTGAAGGCATTCATGGTGTTCCGCCTTCCTTGCTGACTTCTCTAAAACCACACCAAGAAGAAGGCCTTGATTGGTTACAATCTGCCTGGCGTCTGGGTATTCCAGGGGTATTGCTTGCTGACGATATGGGATTGGGCAAAACTCTGATGGCACTTACGTTTCTTACATGGCTCGGAGAAACACGTGCCAAGCTAGGTATGGAGCGACTTCCAGTGTTGGTTGTGGCTCCAACTGGGCTCCTAGCAAACTGGACAGCAGAACATAACTTGCATCTTAGCCCCCCCGGCCTAGGAGCACCTCTTAGTGTATACGGTGCCCAAGTGAGACTTATACGAGTTAATCAACCCCGCGGCAGAGATGTTGATCTGGGGCAACCGTTATTGGACAGCAGCAAGCTCCAGGAAGCAGAGTGGATTTTGACTACCTTTGAGACATTACGAGACTATCATCATTCGTTTGCCAAGGTGCGTTTTGCTGCCGCTGTTTATGACGAGGCTCAAAAAATTAAAAATCCCACTTCGCAACTTGCACGAGCGGCAAAGACTATTAATGCCGACTTCAACTTGCTGATGACCGGCACACCTGTAGAAAATCGGCTAGAAGACTTGTGGGCAATAATGGATATTGCCAATCCGGGCTTCTTGCCGGAACTGAGATCATTTTCATCGGAATTTCCATCTGATGACATTGGAGCATTGAAACGACTACGTTCAAAGTTGCTTGATGCCAACGGCGTTCTACCTGCTGTAATGCTGCGGCGCATGAAAGCCGACCGGCTGCAAGGGCTCCCCGAAAAAAACGTTGAGGCACGTCCATGCGTTATGCCGTCCAAGCAGGCAGAAAGTTACGCAGAAATAATTGCTCGCGGGCGCAAGTCATCGGGGCGAGGCTCTATGCTTGAAACCCTACATGCCTTGCGTGGCATTTCACTTCACCCGATTGCCCCGCAACAAAGTGAATCTATTCCCCAGAACGAATACATTTCTTGGTCAGCACGTCTTGCAACGACTTTCGAAATTCTGCGGCAAGTGGCATCCATTGGGGAAAAGGCTCTTATTTTTGTCGAAAGTCTGGATATGCAGACGGTGTTGGCAGCAATGATCAAACGAGAATTTCATCTCACTAAGTTACCAATGATCATTAATGGTTCTGTCAGCGGAGAACATCGCCAACGTGCTGTTGACGAATTCCAACGATACCGCGATAGATTTGAGGTGATGATCCTTTCGCCAAAAGCAGGTGGCGTCGGCCTGACACTCACGGCAGCCAACCATGTAATTCATCTTTCTAGGTGGTGGAATCCTGCTGTCGAGGATCAGTGCACTGACCGCATATATCGCATCGGGCAAACAGCCAGGGCTGTGCGGGTCTATTATCCCATGGCAGTCCACCCCGAAATTGGAGACTCTAGTTTCGACGTTAAGCTTAATGAGCTATTGGAAAAAAAGCGCTCTCTAAGTAGAGACTTACTGATTGCACCACCTACGATACCTGGTGAGGACGAGTTGACGCTTTTTAAAGAAACCGTTGGGGGGCAACGATCGTCCCCTAGCGACACGACCCTAAATGAATTGGACCGCATGGATCCCATTCAGTTTGAAGACTGGGTGCTAAAGCAGTTGCTGAAAGCAGGTTATCGTACTCAGCGCACCCCCAATACGGGCGATGGCGGAGCCGATGGTCTCGCTGTCCACACCGTAACAGGCGAGCAAATTATCGTTCAATGTAAACATCACCAAGGGAAATGGTGCGATGCAACTCCCATAGATGATTTAATCAGAGCACGCGTTAACTACGAGCAAGCCAACGCCCGGCTGATTGCAGTCACCACCGCCGAGCGTTATTCTGCCCAAGCTCGCGAACGAGCGGCACGTCATAACATCGAACTAGTCGCGAGAGATACCTTGCTAGATTTTCCTTTTGGCAAGTCTTGGTAACCTGCTCGATCCATAAATGTGGTGATCGCATTGCAATTTTACTGAGGTCTTGCTTAGCTCCGATATCATTTATGGATGATATTAGAGCTAATTTGACTAGCTGACGCCAGATGACTTCCGTGAAATGAATATACCTGCAATCTATTGGGACTCACTAGCAGCTAGCTGCAGTATTGAGAGATTGAGAAGAGAGGGCCGGGGGGTTCCCCGCCCCTCTCTATTCTGGCAGGCTACTTTCTGATGAACAAGGACAAGCCGTCACCGATTGGCAAGCACAATCCAGGGCACGATGCCGCGAAGTCAGCTTGACCCAAAGAACCATATTCGGTATTTATTTGGTCAAAGGAGCACAAATATGCAACTCAGCACCGCAGTTCGCCCAATTAGCGAGGTCAAGGCGCAGGCAGCAGAAATCATTCGCACTTTCAGCGAAGAAGCTGCGCCGCCAGTTGTGATCACCCAGAATGGCGAGGCTAAGGCCGTGCTCATGGGCATTCATGAATATGAGCGCATGCAGGAAACACTTGCCATGCTCAAGGCTCTCAGCCTTTCCGGCAAGAGCTTTGAGGCGGGCAAGGGACGCCCCGCTCGGGAAGTTTTCGCAAGCCTGCGCGCAAAGGGTAAACGATGACCCTTCCCACTGGGACGCCCCTTCTGGAGGTCTTGCTCTCCCCAGAAGCCGAACAAGACTTGCTGGAGATATACACCTATACAGCAGCCATTGTGGGGCAGGAGCAAGCTGATACAATTCTGGGCAAGCTTGAGCAGGCCATTCTCTCTCTGGAAAATTTGCCTCTGCGTGGCAATGTTCCCCCTGAGCTAGAAATAGTGGGCATCACCCGCTACCGTGAAATACATGTCCACCCATGGCGCATAATCTACGAGGCGCTTGAGGCCGTGGTACATGTCCATTGGGTATTTGATTCTCGACGCGATGTGGCGGGACAGTTTGCGCAAAAGATGTTGCGGGGGTAGCGTTTGGCGCCGAGAATACAGTCCACACAATTCACTTTCGACAGGGGCAATCGTGCTCATTGCGCTGCTTGATGTTGCCCAGGCAGGTTGCTTTTTCCGCCTCCTCCTCCCAAGCGGCTGCGTCCACCACCTTCATGCGCTTGGGGGGGCTCAATCACGCCGCATCACGCGTGATGCCGTTCTTCCAGTGGATGACTAGAAAACCCTCCAGGCGTTCACACAAAAAATCCCCACATTCGAAACCTCATGTTACGCCTCTCTCGCAGGCGCACACCCTGAAATCTTAGGAGTCGAAGCAAGCGTATCGGAGCGGTAATCACAACACTGCTCAGGGGTCATGGACACTCACAACAAAAAAAGGCGTAAGAAGTATTTCATCTACCAGAAACAGGGTGGTGAGAAGCTACTTGCTAAAAGTATATCCAGAGACGAACATCCTAATCTTTTTGACTATAACACTTCTCTGCTGTAATTTTATAGATTAGCAATGCCTAATGGCATATATCCCGTCATAGTAACCACATCAAAGATAATTGGAAGCCGCATGCCACAGCTTGAACACATTGAGGCCATTGAAAAAAGGCTGTGGAGTGCCGCAGATACCATGCGTGCTAACTCCAACTATGCCAGTAACGAGTACTTTCTTCCTGTAATGGGCCTTATATTTTTGCGTCATGCATATAGCCGCTTCCTCATGGTAAAGGATGAGATTGAAGCCAACCTGCCCACTCGTGGTGGTAAGGCTCGCCCTTTAACCAAAGAAGATTTTTCGCAGAAAAGCTCCATATTTTTGCGACCTGAAGCGCAATTTGACTTTCTTGTTGCCCTGTCTGATAGCGATGATCGGGCTCAGGCCATCATTATAGCCATGGAATCCATTGAAGCCGACTACACCAGCCTTGAAGGCATACTGCCCAAGAACGAATACCGGGAGCTGGACAATGTGGTGCTGGGCCAGCTGCTGCGCACGTTGAACCCTGAAGAGTTGAAGCAGATCAAGGGGGATGTGTTCGGGCGCATCTACGAGTACTTTCTTACCCAGTTCGCTGACCAGAAGGCCCATGACGGGGGCGAATTTTTTACCCCCATTTCACTGGTATCACTCATTGCCAATGTGTTGGAACCTGAAGGCGGCATTGTGTTTGACCCGGCCTGTGGTTCTGGGGGCATGTTTGTCCAAAGTGCCCGAGTGGTGGAACGCCAACATCAGAATCCCACAGAAAAGCTCACTTTCCTGGGTATGGAGAAGAACGCCACGACCATACGCCTTGCCAAGATGAACTTGGCGGTACATGGCCTTGAGGGCAATATCCAGAAAGCCATTACCTACTATGAAGATCCCCACGAGCTGCTGGGCAAGGCACAGTACGTCATGGCCAATCCTCCCTTCAATGTGGATGAAATCGACGCTGAAAAGGTGAAATCCGATCCGCGCCTTCCCTTTGGTTTGCCGGGCATCAATAAGCAAAAGCGTGTCTCCAACGGCAACTATATATGGATCAGCTATTTTTATGGCTACCTGTGCGAAACTGGTCGCGCTGGATTTGTCATGTCATCGCAGGCTTCCTCCGCGGGAAGGGACGAGGCCAAGGTACGCCAAAAGCTGGTAGAGTCAGGGGATGTAGACCTCATGGTGGCTATTCGTCCCAACTTTTTCTACACCCGCACAGTGCCCTGCGAATTGTGGTTTCTGGATCGCGCCAAGCCGGAAGCCCATAAAGACAAGGTGCTGATGGTCGATGCCCAGAGCATTTATCGCAAAGTGACGCGGCGCATCAACGACTTCAGCCCGGAACAGGAACAGAACATCCTTGCCATCGTCTGGCTCTATCGAGAGCAATCAGAGCGGTATCTGCATCTGCTGAAAAGCTATTGTCAACGTGTGCTTACAGAAGCTGAAAATTGCTATGCGGCGCAAGATGGTGCAGCGCCACCCCTGTCAGCCTTTATGGAGGCGTTGACCACCATGCTGGCTGCCATGCAGCCCTTTATGGAAGCTCAGGGTGAAAACGCCTCACATCCGGCGGTTCTCGAAGAATACTACGCCGCTCGCGAACTGTTCAATGTTGACGCAGAAACCTTGCGCTCCACCCTGACCCATGAAACGGCATTGTGGAAACAGAATGACGCTGACAATGCAAGCCTGAAAGCCGCTGTGGAACGTCAATCCTCGCTTGCTATATTGAGCCGTGATTTGGGCAAGGCAGCGGATGCGCTGTACAAGACTCTGTGCCGTGTAGCCGATACTTGCGAGAGTATAGAAGCCCCCTGCGAAAAAAAACTGTGGAACAGCCGCATTGTAAATAGCGCTCGCAAAAAGGCCGATGCCGCCCGGCAGGATACTGTGGAGCAGCTACGGCTGATTCGCTATTTTCATCGTCAGTCCCGCTGGCTGGTGGAGCGCTTCCCCGATGCCGTGTTGTGTGACGTGCCCGGTTTGGTCAAGCTCGTAGACAGAGACGAAATCGAGAACAACGACTGGAGCCTGACCCCAGGCCGCTATGTGGGAGTTGCCCCTGAAGAGGTGGACGAAGATTTTGATTTTGAAGAAACCTTGCGCGAAATCCATGTGGAGTTGGAGGATTTGAACGCCGAGGCTGCGTTGCTTGCCGCAAAAATCAAGGATAACTTTGCGGGGTTGGGGATATGAGCTGGCCTAGAAAAAAAATAGCAGACTTGTGCGCCTTCGCCATAGATTGCGTTAACAAAACAGCTCCTGTCGTAGAGTATGAAACAAAATTTAAAATGATTAGAACAACCAACATCAAGGATGGTTTTGTTCATCTTGATTCAGTAAAATATGTAACGGAAGAAACATTTTTGAAGTGGACAAGAAGGTCAAAACCTCAATATGGCGATGTTATTTTAACACGCGAAGCGCCAGTAGGCCAAGTAGGCAGATTTACATCTCAAGATGAAAATGTTTTTTTGGGGCAACGACTATTTCATTATAGACCCCTCTCTGAAGTTCTTGACTGGAATTTTCTCACATATGCTTTAATGAGTCGTGATGTTCAAGGACGCCTACAAGGAATGGGTTTTGGAGCGACCGTTGACCATATTCGTGTAGGGGACGCCGAGAATATCGAAATACCATGCCCATCTATTCAAATTCAAAGGCGTATTGGTGACATCCTCTCCGCCTACGATGACTTTATCGAAAACAACCGTCGCCGCATCCAGCTTCTGGAAGAATCGGCACGTCAGATCTACAAAGAGTGGTTTGTACGCCTGCGCTTTCCCGGCCATGAGCATCTGAAGGTGGTGGATGGCGTGCCTGAGGGATGGGAAAGGAAGCCGCTAGGGGATGTCGCCCCTTTTCATTATGGAAAGGCCTTAACCGCAGAAAACAGACATGGCGGAGATGTGCCAGTATACGCGTCCAGCGGCCAAGTGGGGACGCACAATAAAGCTTTGGTCAAAGCTCCTGGGATTGTCATCGGCAGGAAGGGGAATGTTGGTAGTGTATATTGGGTTAGTAAAGACTATTACCCTATTGACACCACTTATTACATAAAACCAGAAAGTGCTGATTTGTTTATTTACTACGCTGTACACAGCATAAATTTTATCAACACTGATGTTGCTGTTCCTGGTTTAAATAGAGATTATGCTCATAGCAGAAGTATATTGATTCCAGACAAAACAACTCTTTCAAATTTTCTCGAACTCGTCACAACACTCCATGGCCAAATAGACAACTTGAATGCGAAAAACAATAAGCTTGCTCAAGCTCGTGACCTACTTCTTCCCAAACTCATGAGTGGTGAGGTGGCTGTATGAAGCTGAAAGACATAACCATCAACAACTATCGCGGTATCAGTTCGCTGCGTATACCCCTTGATGAGTTGACCGTGCTGATCGGTGAAAACAACGCTGGCAAATCTACTGTGCTGGAAGCTCTCAGACTAGTTCTTACACGTGGATTTGGTAGCAGAAAAGACAGCAGATTTGCGGAGTATGATTTTCACTTAAAGGATACTGCCGCCACCCCGCTTACAGCAGACCCCATTGGTATACTTTTGCATTTTTCTGAAGATCACGAAGATGATTGGCCCGAAGCCATCTCTCAGCAGCTAAGTGAAGTAATCCAAATAGATATGACAAATGGCACAAATCACATATGGCTGAAAGCAACTGGAACTTACCAATCCGTTACTACACTTTTTGAAACTCGCTGGTCGTTTCTTAATACGGATGGGGCAGAACTTGCTCTCAAAAACGCTAATACGCATAATTTACTTGTTAAATTTGCGCCGCTATTTTTCCTTTCAGCCATGCGAGATGCATCACAGGAATTTGGACAGCGAGGTCAGTTCTGGAACAGTTTTTTGAAGACTATTGAGTTACCTCCGGAACAGCTTAGAGAAATTGAAGAAAAGCTACAGGAAGTCAATGCTTCAGTCATTGACGCCAACTCAGACTTAGGAGAAGTCATAAACAGGATTGGGGAGGTGCGTAAGTTCGTTCCGTTAGCCGCGCCAGACACTGTTATTTTAGAGGCTATTCCTACTAGACTTTTTGACCTGACAGGAAAAGTGCAGGTTCATTTGAAGGCGCAGCATGGGGCAAAGCTGCCATTGCACCGCCACGGTGAAGGAACGCAAAATCTTGCCGTCTTGATGCTCTTTCAGGCTTTCACAGCATTGAACCTCGCCGAAGCCTACGCTCCGGAATCAACACCGCTTCTGGCTCTAGAAGAGCCAGAAGCGCACCTTCACCCTTCAGCTATCCGTTCGCTGGGAACCCTTCTCAAAAATATTACTGGTCAAAGATTGGTCACCAGCCACTCAGGCGATTTGGTTTCTCGGGTGCCCATTACGTCGCTGAGAAGAATTTACAAACAGAATGGTGAAACGAAAATTGGGCAAATTTCTACCAACTTGCTTGATGCGCGAGAGTTACAGGCCGTTGATTACCATGTCAAATCAAATAAAGGACATTATCTCTTTTCCAGGTGCTGGCTTCTTGTTGAAGGGGAATCTGACTTTCACATCATGCAGCGCTTGCTTGAATACTTGGAGAACTCACAGGATGAACTTAGTCTTTCAATTCTGGAAATGAGCCAAGTCAGAGGAAAAGGTGAACCTTTTTTCAAAATAGCAAATGCCCTCGGAATTCAGTGGTTTCTTATGGTAGATGGGGATAGTGCAGGAAAGGATTATGCCCGTCGGGTCGCTTCTCACCTCCAACCGGGTGAAACGACTACAGATAGAGCACGCTGCTGGGTGTATGGAAGCATTGAGAAGGAATTTTGGTTTAATGGGTTTCAGCCCTTTATTGAAAGCAAGGTGTCTGCCGCGAGCAAAAAAGACATAGGGGAGCAGGCAAATGGTGACCAAACGAAAGAGTTAAACGGGATAATTAAATCTGCTATCACTTCTTGTGGACAAAAGCCTGGGTTTGCCGAAGCATTGTTTGAAGAAATCAAATCTCGTGGAAACATGTCCATTCCTCAATCCATTAAAGATGTCATCACCCGTGTTGTCCAACTGGCCGGAGGTTAAGTTACATGCTTGACATGTCAAAACTCAATGCAAACCAGCGTGAAGCCGTGGAATGGGGCAACGGCCCTCTTCTTGTACTTGCAGGCCCAGGATCAGGAAAAACGCGAGTTTTGACCTCTCGAATTGCCAAAATTTTAGAGGAGTCATCTGGGCAGCACTTCCGTATACTGGCTCTGACTTTTACCAACAAGGCCGCTGGTGAAATGCGTGGCAGAGTTGAGGAGTTGGTTCCTGCAGAGCGCGGACGAGTACGTCTGACGACATTTCACTCCTACGCGGCCGAGCTTTTGCAACAGCATGGTAACCACCTCAAGTTTCGTCCAGATTTTCAGATTCTTTCAAATGATACTGACCGTATAGCGTTGCTAGAAGATGTTCTAGGAGGGATCAATAAAGACTGGAGCAACCCTCTCCCGGAACACTTCAAAGCCGCGCAGCTTTTGCCTGTCATAACACGACTTCTGGAAGCATGTATCTCTACAGAGGGCGTTGAGGACTTTTTGCAACAGACGAATGTGGAAAATGCCGTACCATTGGCTCGCGTGTATGTTGCATATCGGGAGGCGTTGCGAAGTGCAAACGTTCTGGATTTTCCAAGCTTGATTGCGGAAACGCTTGAACTGTTAAAAAAATTTCCTTTCCTCGCTAAACATATTCGTAAGGTCTACAAACATATACTTGTTGATGAGTTTCAAGACACCAACAAATCACAGTATCAGATACTGGCGCATATTGTTCGTCCTGATCCGTCGTCGCTATTCGTCGTGGCTGACGATGACCAGATTCTTTATGAGTGGAACGGTGCAAATCATCTACGATTCCAAGAGCTAAAACACGAATTTGATGTCTCCATATTGCAGCTCCCAGAGAACTTTCGCTGCCCGGCATCTGTCATAGAACTTGCGAATGCCTTGATTGTAAAAAATCAGAACCGCGCAGTCGGGAAGAAACCCCTGAAAGCGGTAAAGCAGGGCCAAAGTGGCGATGTCGTCCGTGTGGTGCACTTTGATGACCTTGATGATGAAGCAGAATGGATTGCACGTGATATTTTAGAACGGCCTATTGAAGAACAGCCTCATTGCGCTGTTCTTGCCCGCACCAATAAATTAATTGAGTCGGTTGGGAAAAAGTTTTCTGAAATGGGAGTACCTGCATATTTTGCCACCCGTAAAAATGAGTTTTTAAGTGCCCCAATGCGAATGCTGCACTCTATTCTGCGCCTAGCAAACTCCAAAGAAGACAAGCAATCGCTTGCTCGACTCCTGAAGGCATTTTACGAACTTGAGGGAATACGCATTGAGCAGGGTCAGGTTATTTCCCGTGCATCTGCTGATGGCCAGGATTTACTGCGTGCATGGCTGGAAGAGGTGAAGCTTCGCGGTGACGACATCGATGAGCGCACACGCCGACTACTCCAGAGAGACATTAAGCCACTCCTAGAATCTTTAAAATTTCGTGACTTTGCCGATAGTTTATTGGCCTGGGGCAAAGAGTGCCAAGCAAAATTCGGCCCAGAGGAGCAAGTCTTTAATGAATTTGAAGAAGAGCAATGTGTATGGAAAATGCTACTTGCGGACATAGTTGGGAAATTTAGCGGAGAGGATGTGAGCCTCTATCAGTTCCTGCATGAGCTTGATTTGTCATCAAAAACGCCTCCAAAACCGGAAAATGCCATCCCTTGTTTTACCATTCATGCTTCAAAGGGTATGGAATTTGGACATGTCTACCTCATGGGCATGGTGGAAGACCAGTTACCCAGTTGGGCTGCTGTCAAAAAAGGTGATGATTCTTCAGAAATGCAAGAAGAACGCAGAAACTGCTTTGTTGCCATTACGCGCGCACAAGACAGTCTGACAATGACCTATTCTGACCGTGTATTTAATTGGAATAAGCATCCGTCACGATTTCTTGGTGAAATGGGGTTTGAGCTGTAAATCGGAGGTAAACATTGCTTTCCGCCACGAAATATACCGAAGACACATTGGTGCAGCAGACAACAGCCGAATACCTCGAACAGGCACTCGGCTGGGAGTCTGTTTACGCCTATAATACAGAGACCTTTGGCCCGGACGGAACGCTAGGGCGGGATTCAGACAAAGAAATTGTGTTGAAGCGCTTTTTACGGACGGCTTTGCATCGCCTCAATCCCCAATTGCCGGAATCTGCCTGCGAAGATGCCTTACGGCAGTTGGTTGGCGTGAGCGCCAGCCAGGCCCTGCTTATAGCCAACAAGGAAAAGTATCAGCTCCTGCGTGACGGCGTTCAAGTCACCTTTCGTAAAGAGAACGGCGAACGCGTCAAGCAGCGCGTGCGCGTGGTGGACTTTGCAAATCCGGATAACAACCACTTCCTTTGCGTGCGCGAATTGTGGGTACGAGGGGATTTGTACCGCCGCAGGGCCGACATCGTATGTTTTCTCAATGGGCTCCCCGTCATCTTTATGGAGTTGAAGAACCTTAACCACAATATTCGCGCTGCTTTTGAAAAAAATTTCAAAGATTACAAAGACACCATTCCGCATCTTTTTCAACACAATGCCTTTATTATTCTCGCCAACGGTGTTGATGCAAAGATCGGCTCTGTCTCCAGTCGTTTCGAGCATTTTCATCACTGGAAGCGCCTAGAAGAAGACGCCCCCGACATAGTGGATATGGAAACCCTGCTCAAAGGTATATGCACAAAATCTAACCTGCTGGACGTGCTGGAAAATTTCATTATTTTTGATGACTCAGCCGGGGAGCCCCGCAAAATCATTGCAAGAAATCATCAATACCTCGGTGTAAATCGGGCCATTGAAGCCGTGAAGGACAGGGGCCGTCGTCAAGGCAAACTGGGTGTTTTCTGGCACACACAAGGGGCAGGAAAAAGTTATTCCATGGTCTTTTTCACCCGCAAGGTGCACCGCACAATTGGGGGTAACTTCACCTTTTTGATCCTCACTGACCGCGACGATTTGGACACCCAAATTTACAAAACATTTGCAGGGTGCGGCGTTGCGGACAATGAGCGTGAGCCCTGCCGTGCTGTTAGCGGCGAACACCTCAAAACCCTTTTGCGCGAGCATAAAGCCTACGTCTTTTCACTAATTCAAAAATTCAATCAGTCTTTGGATGGCTCCCAGTCGTACAGCGAACGAGATGACATTATCGTCATCACAGATGAAGCCCACCGTACTCAATATGGCACCTTGGCTCTCAATTTACGCAACGCGCTGTCTAATGCCAGCTATTTAGGGTTTACAGGAACGCCCCTCTTCACCAGCGATGAAATTACACGCCGTGTGTTTGGGGAATATGTTTCCATGTATGACTTCCAGCGTGCTGTGGACGACAACGCTACGGTGCCTCTGTATTACGACGCACGCGGCGACAAGCTGGGGCTGGCTACTTCCGACATCAACGAAAGTCTGGCCGAAAAGCTGGAAACGTTGGAGATAGACGACATCAACGTGCAAGAGCGTCTAGAAAAAGAGCTGCGCCGAGATTATCACATCATCACGGCGGAAAAACGTCTGGATCAGATCGCCCAAGACTTTGTGCAGCACTACGCACGCGCCTGGGAATCAGGTAAGGTCATGTTGGTGTGCATCGACAAAATTACCTGCGCCCGTATGCACCGACTCATTGAAAGGCATTGGCAACGTCACTTGGCTGACCTGCGCGCTGAGTGCAAAAACGCAGCGGACGAGCAGGAAGAAATTTATCGGCAGCGTCAAATCCAATGGATGGAGAACACCATTGCTGCCGTGGTTGTCAGTGAAGAGCAAGGGGAAGTAGAGAAGTTTCGTCAATGGGATATAGATATTAAACCCCATCGGAAGCTGATCAAGGAAGGAATAGACCTACCAGAATCTCTGCGTCAGAAGCCTCAATTTCGCACCAAGCAGCGCATGCCTTTAGATGAGGCGTTCAAGGAGCCAGAGCACCCCTTCCGTATTGCCATTGTTTGCGCCATGTGGTTGACCGGTTTTGATGTGCCCAGCCTTTCTACGCTGTATCTTGATAAACCCCTTAAGGCCCATACTCTCATGCAGGCCATTGCTAGGGCCAATCGCGTCAGCAGTGGGAAGAATAACGGCCTCATTGTAGACTACTGTGGAATATTGAAGAATCTGCGCAAAGCCCTTGCCACATTTGCGGGTCAAGGTGATGACGGGATCGGCGGTAATTCGGGAGGCACAGACCCCGCACGGCCAGATGAAGAGTTGTTAACTGATCTCCAAGAGTCCGTGGGGATTGTCCGCAAATTTTTGCATGATAGAGGGGCAAGTCTTGACGCGGTAAGTGAATGTTCGGGCTTTACCCGTAATGCCGCCATAATGCAGGCCAAGGAAGCCGCCAACGAGAACGACCAAACCCGGAAGCGCTTTGAAATCATGTGTCGAGAAGTATTCAAAAAATTTAAGGCCTGTATCAATATAAGTGGCATCAATGCTTTTCGAACTGCTTATAACGCAACAAATATCATCTACAAGAGCTTGCAGGAAGATCGGGAGCAGGCAAACATTTCCGATATTATCAAAAGCCTTCATGAAGTTGTGGATGCTGCTATTGCCACGGACACCTCACAAATTGGTCATGATGGAACACCGTATGACATCAGTAAGGTGGATTTTGACAAATTGCGGGCCGAGTTCGCACGCAGTCCACGAAAAAACACACTGACACAGAGCCTTAAGGACGCCATAGAAAAAAAACTGGGGCGCATGTTGGCACAAAATCCTCTGCGCACCGACTTTCAACAACACTATGAAAAGATAATTACTGAATATAATCAAGAAAAAGATCGAGTTACAATTGAAAAAACTTTCGAAGAACTACTTATTTTTGTGAGTAATCTTGATGATGAGGAAAGCAGAGCTCTTCGCGAGGGCCTTAGTGAGGAAAGCCTCGCCATTTTTGATTTGCTCAAAAAAGACAACTTGAACAAGCAGGAAATCAAGCGGGTCAAGGCCGTGTCCCAAGAGTTGCTAGCAAGACTCAAAACTGAAAAGCTCACTAACGACCATTGGGCTGAAAAAGAAAGTACCCGCGATGCAGTACGCATTGCTATCAAGGATTTTCTGTGGAGTGACGCAAGCGGTCTCCCTGTAGATAGTTACGACGAAGAGGAAGTCAGTCAAAGGGCCGATGCCGTATTTGGGCACGTTCTCTATGCCTATCCAACCCTGCCATCGCCTTGGTACGGGGCGATAGTGTGATCCTCATCTCGAAAAGTATGCCATTGAAAAGTTTTCCTGACATAGGAACGCAAAAATGATGCAAGGGTGCTCCGGAAAAGTACCACAGATAGCTAAAATTGTTATTCATCAATCTTTAAGAATATATTACTCCTTCAAGAACACCAGAATAACATTTCAAATCAACCTGAAAGCCCTGTCCAGCATTAAGCTGGCCGGGGCTTTGTCGTTTTGTTATCGCAGGAGGATTTTCATATGAACCAATACCAATCAGAGAACATTACCGATTTAGCTAAGGCACTGCTCAACGTTCAGCGAACCGTGCAACCTATCGCAAAAGACGCTGAGAATCCCTTTACCAAAAGCTGGTACGCCAGCCTCAACAGCGTCATGGATGCCTGCCGTGACGCGCTTATCGAAAATGGCATCTGGATGTGCCAGTACCCTGTGCCTGTGGAACACCCAAATGCCATCGGCCTGGTCACCAAGCTGACGCATGCAGAATCAGGGCAGTGGCAAAGTTCTCTTGCCGTGGTTCCTCTGCCGAAGGCCGATCCGCAGGGCATGGGATCGGCAATTACCTATGCGAGGAGGTACGCTTTAACCGCCATGTTGGGCATGGTAACTGAAGATGACGATGGTGAAGGTGCTAAGAATGGCAAAAAATCGCCCACACGTCCCAAACTGCCCGTAAACGCCCCCGAATCGCAAAAATCGCGTCAACGCGAATCATCCACCACAAACAACATTTCAGCCTCCTCAAATCGACCGCCAGCGAGTCTTGAAAATCTCCCGCCGCTGGAAGGCGTCACCTACCAGCAGGTTACCGCCCAGGATGGACGGCCTTGCATCATTGCCACCG
>Ga0074193_1001571_pt1 | contig 26505 bp, 25 predicted proteins | sample EPASupsiteHSE605_FD_64523 | JGI IMG/M metagenome (GOLD analysis project Ga0074193, IMG submission 64523) | Bioremediated contaminated groundwater from EPA Superfund site, New Mexico - Sample HSE6-05 | ecosystem: Environmental > Aquatic > Deep subsurface > Groundwater > Contaminated ... | reverse complement strand
CATGAACTTAGCAGAAGCGGTAAGCCAAAGCACAGGGTAAGAAGGCTTGAAGAAATTACAAATTGGTTTGAAAAATATCTAAAATAAAAACAGCATACTAAACTTAAAAGTTTAGTATGCTGTTTTTTATTTTACATTTTTAATTATATGAACTATTTTATATCCTTGTTTATCAAGTTCTTTTTCAATAGCATCAGTATTGATTGTATTAGTTCTAACTACAACATCGCTTTTTCCGCCATGACCTCTATAAACAGCACTGTGAGTGATATTTGCATCAAATTTCCTAAAGATCTCAGCTATGTCAGCAAGGGCACCAGGTACATCTAAAGCTTCTATGGTAATTCTGCTTCCTTCATCTCTAAAACCTAAAATATCAATGAAAGCATCAAATATATCACTTTCAGTAATTATTCCAACAAGCTTATTATCTTTTACAACTGGCAAAGTGCTTATTCTGTTTTCACGCATAAGAACTGCAGCTTCTTCTAAAAGGGCATCTGGAGAAACAATAAAAGCATTTTTAGTCATTGCATCTTTTACTTTTGTTTTAGACAATAAATAGTTAATTTCAAAAATACTTAAAGATGTAGCTTTTGTAGGGGATACTCTTTGAATATCTCCTGCTGTTAGAATTCCAACAACTCTATCGCCATCAACCACTGGTACTCTTTTAAGATTTTTTTCTCTCATGAGTTCAATTGCATCACTAATAGGTGCATCAAAAACAATTGTGTATGGATTAGCAGTCATCCTATTTTTTACATACATTTTATTCTCCTCCTAGATAGGCATTTTGAATATCATTACTCTTCGAAAGCTCTTCACCTGTACCGCTCATTACTATTGAACCAGTTTCAATAACATATGCACGATGTGCAATTGATAATGCCATGCGTGCGTTTTGTTCAACAAGCAATATCGTGGTTCCAGTTGAATTTATATTTTTAATTATATCAAAAATTTCTCTAACTAATAATGGTGCAAGCCCCATTGATGGTTCATCAAGCAAAAGGATTTTAGGTCTTGACATGAGCGCACGACCCATAGCAAGCATCTGTTGTTCTCCACCTGACAAAGTTCCTGCTAATTGCTTTTTACGATTACCAAGTATAGGAAAAAGATTATAAATATTTTCAATATCTTTTTTTATTTCTGCTTTATCATTTCTAAGAAATGCACCAAGCTCTAAATTTTCAAGAACGCTCATATCTGGAAAAATTCTTCTTCCTTCAGGTACTTGCGAAACATTCATCTTCACTCTTTGAGGAGCTGGAACATTTGTAATATCATTACCTTCTAATAAAATTTCTCCACTTGTGGCTTTGTTTAGTCCGGAAATTGTTCTAAGAGTAGTTGTTTTACCTGCTCCATTAGCTCCAATCAATGTTACTATTTCACCTTTATTAACTTTTAAAGATACATCTTTTAGGGCGTGAATAACTCCATAATGCACATTAAGATTTTTTATTTCTAGCATTTATACGTCCTCCCCTAAGTAAGCTTCAATAACTTTTTTGTTTGCTCTCACATCTGCAGGCAATCCAGAAGCGATCATCATACCATAATCTAAAACATATATGCGTTCACAAATTTTCATTACTAGAGACATATCATGTTCAATTAAGAGGACTGTAAGGTCAAATTCCTTTCTAATTTTTGCTATGGTATCAGTAAGAGCAGCTGTTTCATTTGGATTCATACCGGCAGCTGGCTCATCTAAAAGTAAAAGTACTGGTTTTGTGGCCATTGCTCTTACTATTTCAAGATGTCTTTGTTCCCCATAAGGAAGATTTTTAGCTAATTCATTTTTTTTATGCGTCAAGTCAAAAATATCCATTAATTTTTCTGCTTCTTCTTTTAATCTAGCTTCTTCTTTATAAAATTTATTAGAACGAAAAAGTGCAGAAGGTAATTTATATCCAATATTTTGATGCATAGCAATACGGATATTGTCAAGTACTGTTAAATCTTTAAAAAGTCTTATATTTTGAAATGTACGAGCAAGCCCTTCCTTTGTAACATTGTAAGGTTTTAATCCTCCAAGCTCTTTCGTTCTTCCATTTAACTCTAATTTTATGCTGCCTGATGTAGGAGAGTAAACTCCCGTAAGAAGATTGAATAAGGTAGTCTTTCCTGCACCATTTGGTCCAATGAGCCCTATCAATTCTCCTTTATCAATATACATATTAACATTAGAAACTGCTGTTAGTCCACCAAAGGACTTTGTTAATTTTTCAACTGTAAGCAATGACATTATGGCTCCTCCTCTACTCAATTTTCTTTATTTTATTACCAAACTTAAACATCTCTGTTATTTCCTTTGTGCCTAATAATCCTTGTGGTCTAAACAACATTATAGCAATTAATAATAAAGAATAAATAATCATTCTTACTTCAGTAAATTTCTGCAGGTAAGTAGTCAAAACTGCAAGAAGCACTGCTGCTATTACAGAACCTGAAATACTTCCTAATCCACCCAATACAACAATTACTAAAATATCTACAGATTTCATAAATCCAAATAAGTTTGGTTTTATAAAGTAAAAATATGATGCATATAATCCTCCTGCAATTCCTGCAAAGAATGCACCAAGTGCAAAAGCCATAACTTTATACTTTGTTGTGTTGACACCCATTGACTCTGCTGCAATTTCGTCTTCACGTATGGATATACAAGCTCTTCCATGAGATGATTTAATAAAGTTACTTATTAAAATGATAGTTGCCATCATAAAGACAAATAGCCAAGTCCAATTAGTATTTCTTGGTATTCCATTAAGACCTGCAGCTCCATTTGTAATTTCCATGTTTAAAAATATAACACGTATTATTTCTGCCATACCTAATGTTGCTATAGCTAGGTAATCACCTTTAAGTCTTAAAGTAGGTATACCTATTAATATACCAACAATTGCTGCTGCAACAGCACCAGCAAAAATTCCTATAATGAATCCTGCTGTTGAATCTGTGTTCATGCTAACAATAGCACAAACATATGCTCCTATTGACATAAATCCTGCATGTCCCAAAGAAAACTGTCCGGTAAATCCTGTAACTAAGTTTAAGCTTACAGCGAGAATTATATTGATGCAAATAGTTGCTAATGTAATTTCATAATAGCTGTTGATTATTTTAGATGATATAAGAATTTGTACAACAGCAAAGACCACTAAAATCAAACCAAAAGTTGCTATGTTCTTTTTTGTTAATACTCTCATATTACACCTTCTCCTTTGTATTTTTACCTAATAGTCCTGATGGTTTCAATATCAATATAATAATTAAAAATGCAAATACAAAAGCATCTCTATACATTGAATTACCATAACCTGAAACTAAAGTTTCTAATACCCCAATTGACATTCCACCAATCATTGCCCCAGGAATGCTTCCAATGCCACCAAATACTGCAGCAACAAAAGCTTTTAATCCTGGCATCATTCCCATAAGAGGATCTATTGAATTATAATATATTCCTACTAAAACTCCACCAGCACCAGCTAAAGCTGAACCTATTGCAAATGTGAATGAAATTGTACTGTCAACCTTTATTCCCATAAGTTGTGCTGCATCCTTATCTGCTGATACAGCACGCATTGCTTTACCAATCTTAGTCTTTTTAACTATAAATTGAAGAATTATCATAAGTGCAATGGCTGTAAGAACAATATAAATTTGTTGCATGTTTATAACTATACTGCCAATATCAAATGATGCTTCTGACAAAACTTCTGGATATGATCTAACTTCTGCACCTACAAAGAACATCATAACATATTCTAATAACAAAGACATTCCTATAGCTGTGATTAACACTGCAATTTTAGATGAATTTCTCAAAGGTTTATATGCTATTTTTTCAATAATCATACCTAGTACACTACAAGCAACCATTGATATTATAAGTGCAGGGAAAAATCCTAAATTTGCATAAGTTGTAGCTGCAAATCCAATATATGCTCCAATCATATACACATCACAATGAGCAAAATTTATTAATTTTATTATTCCATAAATCATTGTATAACCTAAGGCAATTAATGCATATATACTTCCTAATGAAATTCCATTAACCATTTGTTGTAAAAATTGTTCCAATGTGCACACCTCCATTCCTTTATATTATAATAATTAAGTTAGCATGATTCCACACTAACTTAATTAATAATAATCTTAAATTAAATTATAAAATATATTATTGTGGATCTACTTTAACACTTGTAGATTGAACACCATTTACTAATCCAATAACTACTGCTGATTTAATAGGGTTGTGGTCTTCACCCATATCAAATGTACCAGTAACTCCAGCAAATCCTTTAGTTGATGCAAGAGCATCTTTAATTGCTACAGGGTCTGTAGAATTAGCACGGCTTACTGCATCAGCAATAAACTTTCCAAGGTCATAACCAAGAGCATTAAAAGCATTTGGTTCTACATTATATTTTGCTTTATATGCAGCTATGAATTCTTGTACTTTTGGGTCTTGATCTAATGAAGAATAATGATTTGAATAGTAAACATCATTTAATGCTTCAGCTCCAGCAAGTTCTAATAAAACTGGAGAGTCAAAACCATCTGCACCTAATATAGGAGTTTTGATTCCTAAATCACGAGCTTGTTTAATAATTAAACCAGCTTCTTGATAGTATCCAGGGATAAATATAACGTCGAAGTCTTGTCCCTTAATTTTAGTCAAAATTGCATTAAAATCTTTATCTTTTCCAACATATCCTTCTTCAGCAACTATTGTTCCGCCAGAAGCTTCAAATGTTGATCTGAAGTTTTCAGCAAGTCCTTTACCATAATCACTTGAGTTATCTTTTATAATAACTGCTTTAGTAGCACTTAGGTTTCCTGAAGCAAAGTTTGCCATTGTTACACCTTGGAATGAATCATTGAAGCAAAGACGAAATACAAAATCATTTACATTTCCTTTGTCATCAACTGTTACACCTTCATCAGCAGTTGCAGAAGCTGATAAAACTGGAATTTTGCTTCCCATTGCTACTGGAATAGTAGCCATAAAGTTACCTGATGTTGCAGGTCCTAAACTTGCTACAACATTATCTTGAGTCATAAGTTTTGTTGCTACTGAAGTTGCTTCAGCTGAGTCTGATTTGTTATCAACTTTAACTGGAACAATTTGCATACCGTTTATGCCACCAGCAGCATTGATTTCATCAAATGCCATTAAAATACCATCAACAGAAGAATTGCCATATGTTGCAACATCACCTGTTAATTCATAATTTATACCAATCTTAACTTCAGTTGCGGCTTTTCCATCATCTGTATTGCCACCTTTTGCATCGCCACTGCTGCAGCCAGCTAATAAGCTCACTACTAGTACACTTGATAATATTGTTAAAAGAAATTTTTTCATTATGTAATACACCACCTTGATTTTTATTATTTTAAAATTTATAATAATACAATTATGTACCTTTGTCAATAACAAATTAATTATTATTTTTTATTTGTAATCAAATATAAAATAAATATACGTCAAATCTAAAAAATATAAAGTTTTATTTATTTATGCAATACTCGCCTCATCAATAAAGACTGTTGTATTTAAAATGAATACAATTATATGACATTGTTCATAAAAAACAAAAACTTCCTGGATAACCCAAGAAGTTTTTGTTCTAATGTACTATGGTAAGTATTGAATTGCTAGCTACTAATTAACAGCCACAACCATCATCTTTATTTCCTAAAAGACAGAACAATACAACTAACAACAAGAAGAAAAATAGTAATGTATCGCCATCCATTCCTCCAATTCCACCTAATAGTCCATCTTCTCCTCCTCCACAGAAGCAGCTAAAAACTACCAACAAGAGGAAAAACCATAATAAAGTATCGTTATTATCTCCAGCACCTAATATATTTTGAAACATCTATGTTACCTCCTAAATGATTATTTTCTATATATTATTCTTAACCATGCCTAAGTGTTACTTTATTCTTCATCATTTAATGATTTTAAAAAATTTTTTATTTTATCAAACGTGTCACCATTGTTATATATTTGTTTATTACTTGAATTTGAACCAATTTTAGACTTTCCGTATCTTTTTTGATTCATATTATTCACATTATATTTAACTTCATCAATATTTTTTAATATTTTAATAAACATTTCTGCATTTTCTTTTGTCGTATTATCGGTGTTTTGAGAAATATATTTTATAATATTTTGTGCTTTATCTATTGGTGGCATATTATCTAAATGCTTTGAATAATTTTCATCATAAGAATTATCTTTTATCCTATTTAATTTGTATAATATATCCATAATATCTTGCATCTTTAACAAAGAATTTATGTCTGGCCCTTTTTTGTACACGACTACCACCTCATTTTTGTTTTAGTATATTATATGAATAAATTTTATTAGTGTAACTTTTTAGCTCTAATTGTTCTATCATTGTATATTAAATTTAATAATATTAAAAATTCCATTGATTTCTATCTTATTTCTATTTGTTTTTTTAGTTCTTTAGTATATAATATACTTAAATGATTTATGAAAGAGGTATATCTATGAAGATATTATTAAATTTAATTGCAGTAGTTTTAATAGGTTTATTATCTTCTACTTATTCTTTAAATCTTTCACCAATTGATTATAAAGGGTCAATTGAGATAGAAACTCCTAAAGATACAAGCACATTGAGCTTGGAAGTAGAAAATAATTCCACCAAACTTTTTAATCCAGAATCTATTGTTATAAAACATATTTCACAAAATAAAGAAATATTAAAAAGTTACAATAACAACCTTTTTATAGCAACTATTTATAAAGACAATAAAATATTACGTGATAATATAAATGATTTAGAACTTGTATCCATAGCACCGACTGATACAACTTTTGAAATAAGCAATGATAATCCAATGGTAACTACAATGGACATAAGTCAAAAAAAATTAGGACTTGATGATGGGACTTATAAAATAGTTTTTAGATCAAATTTAATAAATGATGAGAAAAGTTCGTCCGTATCAATAGATGTTACTTATGACACAGGAGGAACCTATGTTCCAGCAGCAAATGTTGCTCCAGCGGGAACAAAAGGATTAACTTTATATTTTACAACAGAAAATGCTGACACATTGATTCCAATTACAAGATTTGTCGTTGAAGATAAATCTCTTACTAGGATGGCAATTGAACAACTTCAAAACGGACCGTTAAACAGTGGTTTAAAAACTGTTATTGGAGATGTAACAAACTGTACTTACAACAATGGAAATGTAGTAATAGATGTACCAAGCAGTTATACACAATATGACAACGGCAGTACAGGAAGTTTGTTAGCATATAATACATTTGTTAAATCAATATTTGCCGTAGACAGGTACTGGCCAATAAAAAGTGTTTCATTCACTGTAGACAGAAAAGCAACAAATGTTTATTTCCATGGTATTGATAATTTAAAAGGTCTGCCAAATGTAGAAGACAATTATTTAATTTATTTTGCATATAAAGTAGAAGATAGATATTATTTATTTGATGCCAAAGTGGATCTAGCAAAAATAGGAATAACTGATAATGATACTATTGAAATGAAAGCACAGAAATTATTTGATGCTTACAAAGATATGGATTTAACATATGGCAGAAATCCTATACCGGAAAATATTGTTTTAAAAAGTGTAAAAGCTGAAGGTAATAATTTAATCCTTGACTTTGATGAAAGTTTTTTAATGGCTTATGAAAATAAAGATAATTTAAAGGAAATGATGGTAGAATCTCTAATATATTCATTTACAAGTATACCAAATATCGACGGAATAAAAATTACTGTTGATAGTAAACCTTTGACAAACTTTGTTAAAGATAAGGATTTATCAGGAATATTGACCGAACCAGAATTTATAAATCCAGAAAATGTTCAATAAAACTAATAAGAGTGGCTTATGCTGCTCTTTTATTAAATATTTAAATAATTTGTATAATCAAATAATTAGGAGGAAATTATGAATCGTTTTAAAATGTTTATGATGGGAAGATATGGGACAGACCAACTGTCTATGGCAATTTTAATTTTAGGCATGATATTATCTTTTATAGCTAATGCTGTTTCTTCATCAATATTAACATTAATTACATACGTCTTATTTGCTTTATGTATATACAGAATGTTATCAAAAAACATTGCTGTTCGCCGTAAAGAAAATTATAAATTTCTACAGGTTTGGGAGCCCATATATGCAAAGTTACAATCACAATATAAAATGATAAAAGAACGTAAAACATATAAATATTTCAAATGCCCTAATTGTAAAAAAGTACTTCGTGCTCCAAGAGGAAAAGGTAAAATTGTAGTTACTTGTCAAGAATGCAAAACAAAATTTATAAAACAAGTATAAAATAAGAACCCCACCCATCAACATAATCAAAGATTACTGATGGGTCCCGGGAACCTTGTTGTATTCACAATAAGAACCCATCCCATCAGCCTTGTTGTATTTACATCAAAATGCCATACAAATTATAGTTCATAATTTGTATGGCGTTTTTTAATTTGTTATAATTCTTTTTCCTATTGGAGTATTTTTAAATGCTGCTACAAAAATTACCGCTACTATAATACCAGCTACTGACTGAATTATGTTCCCTGGTATGTCCATAATTGTTGAAATGAAACTTCCAACCATAACTGAACCTACTACATAATAACCAATTATCTGCCATATACTGCCTAATATAGCTCCAAATATCCATTTAAATTTATTATCTCCAGGCATTTTATTTATTACATAACCCATTATTAATGCCATGATACCTTTTATTATAAATGTGGGTATTGCATAGTGGCTGTACCCACCCAGCACATCTGCTAATGCTGCTCCTATGCTTCCTGCCCATGCTCCATTTTTTCTTCCAAGTAAAATAACTGCAATAAATATAAATCCATCACCTAAATGAACATATCCATTTGTTACAACAGAAGGAACTTTAATACTAAATGTTGCAACACATACTAGCGCTGCTAGCAACGAAGTATAAACCATATTTTTTATTTTTTTATCATTCATATTCAATTCTCTCCAATTAATTTATTTGTGCTCTTTTCAAATCATAGTTTATTATATATAATTCTGTACCTTTGAAAAGATACAGTTTATCATTTTTTGCACATTACAGATTTTTGAATAAATAAAAAGGTGGGATATCCCACCTAATATTATTTAAATTAGTTAAAGCTGTGCACCCTTTTGTTGACAGAAACTCACAAGCGCTACTCTAACAGTTAGCTCAAACCCAGCTACCCTGCGGCACACAAAATTGTCTACTTACTGCTGCTTCCTTCCGGACCTGACAGGTTTCATAGGATTTTATTGCGCAAGACCAAGTTCTCAACACCACTTTTTAAAGTCAGACCTCACAAATTTAAGCCTCGAAAAGGGAATTCCACCTCGCTACAGCGGATTGCAAGTACAGGGCACCGCTACCTCCCCATGTAGCACAGCTTAGTAATATTAACATAAATATGTCAAACTGTCAATTGTTAATTATTTCAAAACCTCTAATGTCTTTTCCTCTTCAAACTGCTTTGTGTATAATGTGTAATAATAACCTTTTTTTGCAATGAGGCTTTTATGTGTACCTTGTTCTATTATTATACCATCTTTAACTACTAATATTATATCTGCTTTCTTAATAGTTGATAATCTGTGGGCAATAATAAATGAAGTTCTTCCTTTTAATAAATAATCTATACCATCTTGTATAAGTTTTTCTGTTTGAGTATCAATTGATGAAGTTGCTTCATCAAGAACAAATATTTTTGGATCTGCTAAAATAGCTCTTGCAAATGAAATTAATTGTTTTTCTCCAGTTGACAATTTATCTCCATTTTCTCCAACTTCAGAATCATAACCATTTTCTAACTTTTCAACTATTGTATTTGCAGAAACCAAACAAGCCGCTTTTTCAACTTCTTCATCAGAAGCTTCAAGTTTTCCATAACGGATATTTTCTCTTATTGTTCCAGAAAACAAATGTGGATTTTGCAGTACATAGCCTAAGTTTGAATGGAGCCACAACTGAGATCTGTCTTTGTAATTTTTGCCGTCAATTAATATTTCACCGCTAGTTGGCTCAAAAAACCTGCATGCTAAATTAACAAGCGTACTTTTTCCTGCCCCTGTTTCACCAACTATTGCCACATTAGTTCCTGCAGTAATTTTTAAATTAAAATTTTTCAAAACTTCTTCATCCCCGTCAGGATATTTAAATGTAACATTATTAAACTCTATTTCACCCTCAATATCTTCCCAGTTTTCTTTCTTAGGATTTATATTGTCGCCATATTTTTCAATTACTTCTGGTGTGTCTTTTATTAATGGTTCCTTTTCAAGAAGTTCTGTAACTCTCTCAATATTTGCTTGCAATGATATTACTTCTGCAAATATTCTAGCAAGTTGTTGAATAGGCTCAAATATTCCTATGGCATAAGATAAAAACGCAGATAATGTTCCTAATAACATCATATCATTCATGGCTAGATACCCACCTCTTGACAACACTATAGCTGTAGAAGCAGAACCAAAAAACACTATTATTGGGATGAATACAGCATTTAGTCTTGCCATTCCCATAGAGGTAGATTCCATCAGATCAGTTACTTTTGTAAAGCCATGCAAATTTTTATCTTCTATTACTAAAGTTTTAGTAGTTCTTGCACCAGTAATCCCTTCATTAAATTCACCAGTCATTTTGGAATTTATTTTTCTAATTTTTCTGTTAGTGTTTAATAATTTCCTTTGGAAAAACACTGTGACTAATGCCATAATAGGCACTACTATTATTACTAATAAAGCAAGCTTAACATTTAATAAAAGCATTGCTATAAAAACTCCAATAACATAAGTTATAGACCAAAATATATCAACTAATCCCCAAGCAATCATTGAACCGATTTTATTAGTATCACTTAGAACTCTTGACATAATATATCCAACAGGAGTTGTATTGTAGTAAGAAAGCGACAGCTTTTGCAAATGTGCAAATATTGCTTCTCTTAAATCAAACCCCATTCTCATTTCAACAATTATTGCCAACCTAGCAAAAATTACAACAGTCATTACTTGTATAATTAGTGATGATGTATATATTGCAATAAATGGTTTTAACCCCTCAGTAGTTTTTAAAATTATAAAATTATTAACAGCATATCTTTGAAACAACGGCATCAGTATGTCGATAAAAGCTGATAAAAGCATGAAAAATACTATTCCTAACATCATTTTTGTATATGGTTTAAAAAACGCATTTAATTTAAACCATACCTTTATATTAAATGATTTTTTATTATTATCTTCTTCTTCATAATAAGACATTAAATTACCTGCTCTCTATTAAATTTATGCAATGTCATCAGATAAATTCATTTGAACATCATATATGCTCTTATAAATGCCTGCACGACTAATCAACTCATCATGAGTACCTATATCTGAAACACGTCCTTTATCTAAAACAAGAATTTTATCTGCTTGCATAAGAGTTGTTATGCGATGAGAAATTAATATGGTTGTTGAACTGCTTCTGCTTTCTTTTAAAGCAGCACGAATTTTCGAATCTGTTTCAGAATCTACAGCCGACAAAGAATCATCAAAAACCATTATAGGAGTTTTTTGTAAAAGCATGCGTGCTATTGCTACACGTTGTTTTTGTCCTCCTGACAATGTGACGCCTCTTTCACCAACTATTGTGTCATAACCCTTTGAGAAATTTTCTATAGCTTCATCAACATGAGCTATATTTGAAATTTCTTTTATTTCTTCAATTTCTGCATTAGGATTTGCTATATTTATATTTTGCTTTATAGTTCTAGAAAACAAAAATGGCTCTTGAAGTACCATACCAATATTGCTTCTTAAATAATCCCTTTTAATATTTTTAACATCAATCCCACCTATTGTTATGCTGCCGCAGTTTTCAGGCAAATCATACAATCTGTTTAAAAGATGCATAAGAGTAGTTTTACCAGAACCTGTTCCTCCTAAAATAGCAAAAGTAGTTCCAGCTTTTATTTTAAAACTGATATCTTTAACTACAGGCACAGGTCCATCAAATTTGTATGAAACATTTTTAAATTCAATATCTTTGCTCATATCAGGAGTAATATTATTTGGTTCTTCTGCTTCTTCAGGTTCTATCAATATTTCACAAATTCTATCAACTGATACTTTTGTTTTGCTCAACTCTCCTAATATACGACCAAAACTTCTAATCGGCCAAGCTAGCATTGAACTATATGATACAAACACAAGAAATTCTCCTAAAGTTATATCTCCATTTGCTGCCTGAACGATACCTGCACCTATCACTGTCATAACTTGAAGTCCAGTAACCAAATCACCGATACCCCAGTAATAACCAAGCTGATATCCAAGTTTCACCCATAAATCGGAAAATTTTCTATTTTTTAAAGAAAATCTATCAATTTCATATTTTTCTCTGCCAAAAGCTCTGACAACTCTAACTCCTGTCAAATTTTCTTGAGCAGCTGAAAAAAGCTCACCTTCAGCTTCATCTGCAACTAAAAATTTTCTAGATAAAATCCCATAAAACAAAGTTGAATAAATTAAAATAACTGGTATAAATATAAGAACAATTAATGAAAGTTTAAAATTCATAGAAAACATTAAAGTCAATGAAACTATTATAAGCATAATGGTTCTAAACATTTCTGCTAATTGTATAGAAATAAAGTTTCTGACAACTTCTACATCGGATGTAGACCTTTGAATTATATCTCCTGTTTGATTTTTTACATGCCAAAGGTATGGAAGCTTTTGTATGTGTTCATAAAGGCTATTTCTGATATTTTTTATTATTCCTTCAGAACCTTTTGCAATGGTTGTTCTTCCTATGTAATCACAAATGCATGTTATAACTGCCAAAATTAATATACAAGCACCGCTAAGCCATATATTTTCCCTCAAGCCCTGTCTTCCTCCAATTGCATCTATAATATTTGAAATTGGAGCAATAAAGTTCATAGGTTCAGTACCTATAATTGAATCAACAGTAACTCTTATTACTTGAGGTGTAATAAAATTTACAAATACTCTCAATGTTGTTGCTATTGCAGATATGAACAAAAACCTTTTCAATCCATCAGCATATGAAAATATTTTTTTAAAATTATTTTTATTTTTCATTGTTATACCCCCATCTTGAACGAAAAAGCTGAAAATGTTAATAAAGTTAACATAACCCAAGTCTTTTATTATATGTATATATTATCTTTTGAAGATTACTTATTCATTTTATTATACTTTCAATGATGTGTCAAATAAAATACCCTGCAGAAGAAATTTTAAATTTCTATACTGCAGGGTAGCTTAAGAGGATTATATATTAAACATCATTCTTTAATCAAGCTTTCAAAATTTTCACTATATTTTATTTCACCATCGTTATAAACCCACATTGCTTCTGTGTTATCTAAACTGTTGATTAGCTCTAACCCTTGTTCAAAAGGCATTCCGAATACAGCAGTAGAAAGAGCATCAGCAGTTCCTGAATTTTCACATATAATTGAAACAGATGCAAAATATTCTGATGGAAATAGTGTTTCTTCATTAATTATATGATTGTATCTTTTTCCATTTACTGTGTAATATCTTTCATAATTTCCACTTGTTACTAGTGACATGTCAGATATATTTACTACTTTTAAAATACTATCTTTACTTTCCTTGTTAGGATTTTGAATTCCAACACTCCATTGTTCATTGCTATCTGATTTACTTCCTATTGCGCGGACATTTCCTCCAACGCTAATAAGACCAGATACAAATCCTTTTTCTCTAGCAATTTTGCTAACTTGCTCAGTAGCATATCCTTTTGCAACAGCTCCAACATCAAGACTCATCTCCGGATCATTAAGAAAAACAGTAGAATTAGCTTCATCGATTACAATATTATTAATATCCGTATGTTTTTCTGCAGCTTCCAATTTATCCATTGGCGGTAAAACTGCCTTTTCTGGATCATCTATACCTTCAGTACGATAATCATGCCAAATTTTCAATACAGCACCTAATGCAATATTTGTTTTTCCATTTGTTATTGTATATTTTTCTTTAGAAAAATTAATCAAGTCAATTATTCTTTGATCAACCTTAACAGGTTTTATACCTGCATTATCATTTATAGTTTTAATGTTATTAATTCCTTCATAATTATTATAAATGTCATATAGTTCATGATATTCTTTTAAAGAATCATATATTAATTGTGAGTACTCTGTGAATTTTTCTTCGCTTTCTGCATAGCCTACAATCCTAGTGGCAGTATCAAAAAGTTCAAGAAATTCAGCCTCAAAACGTGATTGTTCAGTCTTGTCACAAGCTGAAATATTCATAACAAGCATAACCATAATGATGATTGAAACCATTTTTTTTAACAAACTTTTCACCTCAAAGAACAAGAGGTAGTAAAACTACCTCTCACAATGTTTTATTTATTATTTAGCATTTGCTTGAGCTTTTTCAATTGTTTCTTGGAATTCACCAATTCCAACTGTTACAGAAGCTATTAAATCAGCATCAGTTGCATGACCATCAGCATCTACTGCTAATCCTTTTACTTCTTCAACTGTTTTACCAACTACGTATTTAGAAAAAGCATCTGATTGTTCAAACCATTCTTTACCAATCTTAGAAGCTTTTTTCATTCCATACTCATCGCCTAATTCAATTTTAGATTTTAAAGGTGCAGTTAAATCAGTAGTGATTTTACCTTCTTTTGTAAAGTTTACATTACTTTGAGAAGCTTCAATATCACAGCTTGTAATTACTCCTTCAGCATTAAAAGTTGTAGCTGTATAGTATGAATATGCTTGTGCAAGACCATCTTGAGCAACTCCGTCTTTATCAGCAGCATCCTTAGATTTTGCTATTGTAGTTGCAACTCCAAGTCCAAGAGTATCTGTTGATTTAGCGCCTAAATCTTGAGCGTTAGCAACAGCTTTTTCAATTGCTTCTATGTAATCACCAATTTTGATTGTAACTGATGCAGCTAAATCAGCATCAGTAGGTACGCCTTCTTCAGTTACTGCAATTCCCTTTACTTCTTCAACTGTTTTACCAATTACATAATCAGCTAAAGCATTAGCTTGTTCATTCCACTCTTTTCCTATTTTAGATGCTTTGATAACTCCATATTCAGTACCAAGTTCTTGCTTAGACTTGATTACAGATGCTATGTCAGTAGTGATTTTTCCTTCTTTAGAAAAGTTAATCTTTGTTTGTGCACTATCAATAGATGCTTTAACAATTTTGCCTTCATTATCTACAGTAACTGCAACAACTACTGAGTCAACTTGTGCTAAACCATCTTCTTCTGCTGCATCTTTAGATTTTTCTATAGATGAAATTACAGCTATACCAGTTTTTACTGCATCATCAGTTGCTGGTGTTTCTGTAGCTGGTGTTTCCGTAGCTGGTGCTTCTGCTGCTGGTGTTTCTGCGGCTGGTTTTTCTTGACTACATCCTACAAATACAAATAGTGACATAGTTAAAACTAAAAATAATACTAATAACTTTTTCATTAAATTCCTCCACAAAATTTTTTGATTTTTTTATATAAACTCAGCTTATAAGCTGATTTATAAACATTTTAAGTTAAGCAATAATTCCGCTAATTAAAATAATTAAAGTATTCGTGCCCATTATAATAATGTAGTTTTTAATTGCGAGAATAAATGTTGCTTTTTTATCTTGTTTTTTAAAAAATAAACTTATGTTTTTTTGAACAATAAATATGGTTAACAATGAAATCAAACAAATAGGAGATAATATTTTTAATTTCACCATAATAATTGTAGCAATATATGTAACGTAGTAAATCAAAGCAAATAAGTATAACGCTTTATTACCCAAATAATAAGGTAAAGTATATCTTTTGACAAGTACATCCTTTTCTAAATCACAAATATTATTTGCCAACATAATATTTGCGGTAGTGCAAATTGGAACAATTGAAAATAATATAATTGTAATTATAGGTCTAACCTTTATTTCCAAACTTATAATTTCAGTGCTTAAGCTTAATGAAAGAAATGTTCCTTGTGGCATATTAATATACATTATTATAAATGGAATTAATAAGCCATAAAATATACCTGAAAAAATTTCTCCCAATGGTTGCCTTGATAATGGTATTGGTCCATAAGTATAAAAAACTCCACATAAGAAACAAATTCCACCAAGAAAAAGGATAACCACATCAGTTAAATATGCTAGATACAGCCCAAGCAATGCACTAATTCCAAATAAAACATATATAATTATAAGTGCAATTCTTCTTTTAAATTGCAATGTTTGATTATTTGTTTTAGTATCAATATAATTATTGATAGCGGTAGTCGTTAAATCAAATACAAACATTGCAATAAAAAATATAAATGTAAGTTTCCAATTTATTTGTTGCTCTTTATAAAAAAGAAATGCAATTGTTATTAAGAAGGCGAATATACTGGTGATTTTTGTTCTAATTTCAATATAGTCAAGAAATCTTTTAATCACTTTTAAAACAACCCTTCTTTAAGTTTAAAATACTCGATAAGATTTATCTAATATCGAAATTAACTTTTCTTTTTTATTATTAGTAATTTCTAATTCATCTATTAATTTCAAAGATTTATTGTAATATTTCTTAGATAATAAATGTGTATAATTAAGTCCGCCGGACTTTACAACAGCATCGTTTATATCATCTCTTGATACTTCTTTATTTCTTGCTTTATTTTTGAATCCCACCATATTTTTCAAAGCGTATATCAATGGTAAAGTCACTACCCCTTGTTCATAATCAGACTGAACTGGTTTTTTTGCAACATCGATAGTCGTTTCAAAATCCATGCAATCATCAGTCAACTGAAAAATCATACCAACATATCTTCCAAGTTCTTTATATTTATTAACTTGCAATTTATCATTTTCATTTAAAATAGCACCAGCATAAAAAGAAGCTTCAAACAAAGCAGCAGTTTTACCAGAAATTATTTTTAAATATCTGTAAACAGATAAATCTAAATTGTAATTATTAATGTGTTGATTTAATTCACCAAGACATACTTTGCTGATATAATCAGGCATATCTATTTCAAGATAATCTGCTTTATTAGGAACTGACATTGCTAACTTAAGAGAAATCGCCAATAGGTAATCTCCACATATAACTGCAGTCCTCTTGCCATATTTTTTCTGTAGTGTTTCAGATCCACGTCTCAAGTTTGCATTGTCTATGACATCATCATGAACTAGAGTTGCCAGATGCAATAATTCAATTGAAGCAGCAAATTTAATTGCATTAGGATGAACAAAACCATCCTTGTCTTCTGCACATACAAGCAAAGAAATCGCACGTATAAATTTACCTTTTGATCCCATTAGATGCTCAGTGTATCCTCGAATTATGCGAGGAGAGGATGATAATGTTTTATCAACCTCATCCTTCACAAGTTCTATTGCATTGTCATATTTTATTAATTCTATATTTTCATTTGTTTTTATATCTTTATTAATCATTGTAAATATACAGCCTTCTCACAAAAGGTATTTGTTTCCATTTCTTTTTAAGATATGGCATTACATAATAATCAAGTCCAAATGTTCTTCCTGCTCCTATTAATAATGCAATTGATGCAAATATCATCCAGAATGTATTCAAATACAAACCAGTTGTACATACAAACATAACTTGCAGAATTAATGACAATGCAGATGCAGGGAACGTAAATAATCCACCAATTAATGCAAGACCAATTAATATTTCTGCTACAACTATTGAGCTTTGCATAAATATTTGAACTGAATCACTTGGCATAATAACTTTGTCAACAAACCAATTCATCAATGGTACATTTAATTTAAATGCAAAATCGCTAATTGTTGATTCAACTAAAGCTTTACCACTAACAAATATAACTTGGAATAATCCTAAGAAATTAAAATTCATAATTGCTGTTCCAACTGCTTCAACTGCTCCAGCACCAGCATCTGCTGCTGCTCCTGTTGCTGCTGTTACAGTATCTACTACTGCTGCACCAGCTCCATTTGCTGCTCCAGAATTAACAATGCTATTATACCATGAACTAGCTCCACCAAAGAATCCTGTTAATTTAGGTGCATTAAACCAACCTTCAACTATTTTCATAATTCCTTCAAACAACCACACACAACCTAACCAAACTCTTAAAGCAACTAATAAAAAGCTTGGAGTTCTATTTGAAAAATGTCCGCCTACAAAACTTCTGCAATTTCTTATAGTAAAGAATTCATGTTTTACGTAACTAAATATTTTATTCCAACCTAATACTTGTATAAAATAAACTATATTAATAAAGTGTTTTGCAAACATTGCAAAGAATGAAGGTAACTTAAACATGTGATTTGGAAGTCCAACACTTGCAACTCCATAACGACCACCTACACAAACCATAAAGCCATGATTCTTATGTTGATATGAATGCATTTCACCTTGTCCTGTTATAGCACATTCAAGGTTATGAGCAGCTGCTTCAGCGCTTTGCTCTGCATTTTCAACTACTTGAGGAACAGGTCTTTCTTCTCCCTCACAAATATAGAACATATTGTCCCCTACAACATAAACATGCTCATCATCAAGTGAACGTAAGTATTCATCTACTTTAACACGTCCTCTTCCTCCAGCTTGAAGTTGTTTAGTAACTGCATTAGTTATATCAGAACCTTCAATACCAGCTGCCCAAATAACAGTTCCAGTAGTGTGGCGAGTTATTTTATCACCATTTTTAGTTTCAACATAATCAGGGCCAACACTTTGAACGAAATTATTAAGAAGTAATTTTACGCCCATTTTTGTTAATCTATTTTCAACCTTTTTAGAAAGTGTTTCATCTAAGTTTGGTACAGTTCTAGATAAACCATCTGCATTAACAAGAGTTACAAGTTCTCTTTCTATTTCATATTTTTCACAAAGGAAAGGTACGTATTCAGCTAGTTCTCCTACCATTTCAACACCGGTAAAACCAGCACCTATAACATGGAAAGTTAGCAATCTTTTCTTTTCTTCTAAATTAGTTTCAATAGCTGCTTTTCTAAACATATCTTGAATATGATCTTTTAATTTAACAGCATCTTCATATGACCAAAGCATAAAAGCGTAATCTTTTACTCCTTTTATTCCAAAGTCAGTTGGTTTTGAACCAGCAGCAAGTACTAAATAATCATACTCGTAATTTTCATTGTTACCCAAAACTACCTTTTTATCAAATTCAATTGAATTTATTGTATCAAGCTTAACGTCAACTTTTCTGCCTGCAAAAACTTTCTTCAAGCTAATTTTTATACTATCTTCATCAACACGATTTGCAGCAACTTCATGAAGTTCAGTTAGCATTGTATGAAATGGATTTTTGTCAATTATTGTAATACTAACATCATTGTTTTTCTTAAATTTCTTCGCCAATTTTTTAGCAGTTAAAATACCTGCATAACCAGCACCTACAACTACAATTTTAGTTTTCATAGCATTCTCCTTGTATTGTTTTGAGTTACAATTTCAGCAAATTGCATTTAATACCAACAATTTATTTAAATGTAACGTTGAAACTAAATCTAAACACAATTTATGTTTTAAAATTTTAATTGTATTTAAACTTTTGTATAGTAAAAATTATATTTATAAATTCTTTAATAGATAATTTTTACTATACAAAAGTAAATTAGTTCTTAAATTAAGTTAATTTTGTTAAATTTTATACATTGTTGAGTAAAAAGAAACTATTTTATTAATAATGAATTTTTTAATGCTTTTATTTGATACCCTAATTATGTGCATTTAAACAAATTCTTATTACTTTATTCAAATAAATACCCTTTAATATTGAAAAAAATTAATAAATATATTATTCACAATCATTCGGTATTATCAAACGATGTTTCCATATACATGACCAATAAAAGGGCACAGTTCGGCCCTATATAATTTCTTATTTAATTATATCTATTACCCTTTATACCCTAATCTAACTGAAATTCGATGTGCTGCATCTTTTAGTACATCTATTGCTTCTTGAATTTTATCTTCAGTCATTCTTATTCTAGGTCCTGTTACACTAATGCCATATTTAGGTGAACCAGTATGATCAAGAACTGGTGCTGCTACACATACTAAGCCAACCTCATATTCCTCGTTGTCAATTGCATATCCATTTTCTCTGATTTTATCTAGCTGATTAACAAATTCCATCTTATCAGTAATTGTATTTGTTGTAAATTTTGGTATATCATCAGGAATTATTCTCAATTGTTTACTTCTATCTAAATATGAAATCAAAACTTTACCATCTGCTGTACAGTAGGCTGGAAATTTCGAACCTATTTTTGTTGAAATTCTAATTGAATTAGCACACTCTCTTTTATCTATATAAACAATATCTGTACAATCTAAAACACAAACATGGACAGTTTCTTCAAGTTTTTGACAAATGTCTTCTACTATTGGCAAACCAAAAGATCTAACATCTAAAGAATTAACAACAGTTTCGCCTAACATTATTAAATATAAACCAAGTCGATATTTCTGAGATTTTTCGTCTTGCTCTATTAAACCATGAAATTTTAATGTGTTTATTATACCATGAACAGTGCTTTTATTTAGTCCTAATTGTTCTGCTATTTCTGAAAGTTTGAGTTCTCTTTTCCTTTCATTAAAACACTTCAATATAGAAATCGCCCTATCAACAGATTGCACCATTATTTTCACCCATTACTATTCCTTTTTAATTAGATAATACCATATCATAGTAATAAAATCAATATTTAAATTACTCAATCCATATATTTATTTACTTTTTATAATTTGACATTTCCGTTAATTTATATAAATATTATATACAAAAAGGAGGGCATTTGCCCCCCGAAAAATCATATAGTAAGCTTTATACAGTAGAAACTTTACCATTTCTAATAACGATTGTTTTAGCTCCATTATTTGAAGATTCAACATCAACTTTGCTTCCATTAATTGAGATGCTTCCATTTTCATCTAATTTAATTTGAAAAGGGCTACCATCTGCATTCGTTAGCGCTGCTTCTACTCCAGAACCAAAAACATCATCAAATATTATTAACGCACCTATTTGTACCTGTACTAAAATTCCACTATTATTAATACTTGAGTTAATGGAATCTTCAATTTCATAATTTTTTCTTTCTACTTCTATATCATTTTCTACATCTTCTGGTCTGCAATTTCTGCCAGCTACTACCGAATCTGTCCCTGTTCTATCATTTCTTTGATACATTTATTTATCACTCCAAAATTTTTCTTTAAAATACAAGTTTTAAAATTTAAACCCTTGTTCAATATATTATGCTTGACTATATAATTTGTGTACAACTATTAGCATTATCTTTAAATAAATTCTTTCAAAATTTACTTCCATTCGATACAAAATTTGTAAGTTTTTTTATCCATTCTGTTGACTTTGCTTTATTCATAAAATATAATGACATTATATATTAAAAAGAAAGGATAATTTAAATGAACAATCAAATTACAAGAGAAGAAGCTTGGGCTTTACTAAATGAATACAATAAAGAAGACTTTCATATAAAACATTCAGAAACTGTTGAAGGCGTTATGATGTATTTTGCTAAACAACTTGGTTTTGCAGAGGAAGCTGACTTTTGGGGAATTGTTGGGTTGCTACACGACCTTGACTTTGAAATGTATCCTGACGAACATTGTATTAAAGTGCAAGAAATAATGAAAGAAAAAGGAATAGACGACAAAATCATTCATGCTGTTGCAAGCCATGGTTATGGTCTAACAGCTGTAGATGCTAAGCCTGAACATATGATGGAAAAAGTTTTGTTTGCTGTTGATGAATTAACAGGACTTATAGGAGCAGTTGCCATTATGAGACCATCAAAAAGCGTTTTAGACTTAGAAGTAAAATCTGTTAAAAAGAAATTTAAAACTGTTAGTTTCGCAGCAGGATGCTCTAGAGAAGTTATTGCACAAGGAGCTGAAATGCTTGGTTGGGAGTTAGATTATTTATTTGAACAAACAATACTTGCAATGAGAGAATTAGAATTAAAGTCAAACTAAAAATAAGAACCCCACCCATCAATCAAAGATTGCTGATGGGTCCTGGGAACCTTGTTGTACTTGCAATTACAGGGAGGGTAGTACCCTCCAATTTTTATATTTATTTTGCTTCAACTGTTTTTCTTTTTACAGAATTTTTAATTTTGTTCTTTATCATAGTATATAATAAACAAGAAATTACTGTAACTGGAATTACCACTGCAAAGAAAATAATTAATTTAGTTGTAACAGATAAAATTCCTTTATCTGCAGCTATTACTATCATCGTTGTCAAAACTATTGGATGCATCAAATATATATAATACGAACTTTGACCGAAGAGTTTAATAAAACTATATATTTTTTGCAATTTATCTTTTGAATTTAATCCTACAAGATATACAAATAAAATTGATACTGTAGAAAATATAAACCATACATAAGAATATATTTTCATATTATAATAAGACACTAATGTATAAGCTAGTCCAGCAATTATATATCCAATTATTGCAAAAATGCTGTTTCTTTTCAACCAAGATGTATATTTATCATACTCTAGAGTCACATACATACCAAACATATAAAAGAACATATATTTCAAAAATATTCTATCAGCTAAATCAAATCTAATATATTCAACACATAATGAAGTTACAACAGCTGAAATTACGAGTAGCAATATTCTATTTTTAGAATTTTTGACTAATTTATAAAATAAAGGTCCAATAATGTAAAGTTGTACAATTATAATTACAAAATACAGATGATATGACATAGTACCTTGCAATACATTCTTTGCGAAAAATTTAATATCAAAACTATAAAAACCCATTTTAATATATGCAAAATAATATATAGCACACCATATTAAATATGGTATTATAACCTTTGGCAACCTCCTTTTAAGAAATTGAAAATATTTAATTTCTTTATTTCTATATCCATAAAAACCTGTAATTCCACTTAGGAATATAAAAATCGGAGTTGTAAATTTTAAACTTCTGTTTAGAAGTGTCATTACAATATGAGGAAAACTGCCATGAATGTATTCTGTAACGCCTGTTGCAGAAATATGAACTATCATAACAGCAAAGCAAGCTATAAATCTCATATAGTCTAATTCAACTAACTTTTCCTTTTTCACGGTTAGTACATCTAATTCAGATTTCAATTGTATCACGTCACTTTCTATTTTTTTAATCAGAACTAAATTATTTTATCATCATTGCTTATTATTTGCAATGCATAATATTCGGAAAAAATATCATTTGTATAAACATACGAACATAAAAAAATGAATTTTATCAATTATAATTAAACAATTCATCAAAGAACTAGTATGTATTCAATCTTGTTATAATTATGCATCGCATTTCTTGCACGGACTGTTAATTCGTACAAATTATAAATAATTGTGTAAGTTTATTAGTATTTTACGTTTTAGCGTATACGTCAGGACATAATTGTGGTAAAATAATGATGTTGGAATAATGATAATTATTTGGAGGTTATTATGTGCATTAAAGAAGCTGTGATTAAAAGAATTAATGAACTTTGTGCGGAAAAGGGGTTAGCCGTAAATAAGTTAGCAAATTTATCAGGTATAACACCTTCAACAGTATATAGCGTTTTTGACTCTGATAGAAAAGATGTAGGGATTGTCCTTATTAAAAAAATATGTGATGGTCTTGAAATTTCAATGAATTATTTTTTCAATGCTGAAATTTTCGATTCATTAGATCAAGAATTAATATAAATGCTTAAGAAAATAGGGTGACTTATTATTAGTCGCCCTTAAAAAATATTATGTATTAATAAATATTACCACTCTTTATTTGTTTCAACAAATATGTGTATCTTTTTTCTGCTGCATCAACATTATAAATTGCATAATCAATTAAGTCTGGGTTTGTAACATTTTCAAAAATGTTTTTAGCATCTTCCCAATTTTTTTTTGCATGTTCTATACTATCATATATGTCAGTGGAATCTTCTGTTTCTTGAGCCTTGATGCTATTTGCAATGTTTTTTAAATAAAAAATTTTATTACCATTGATATTCATAACAAAAAACCTCCTATCTATAATATTATAGACAATAGGAAGTTTTTTATTCATTTAATTGCTAATTATTCCATAAAATAATTTTTAATTATTTTTTAAACTTATCAACAATGTATGCAAAACTACGGTGTTCCTTAAATTATGCATACATCTTTGTGTAATAATCTCTTATAACTTTGCTTTCTCTAATAATTTGAAGGGCAACTTCCGCATGTCCTTTAGTGTATCCATTTCCTACTAACATAGTAATGTCTTTTCCAACGCCTTCTGCTCCTAATGCTGCTTGTGTAAAGCTTGAAGCCATGCTAAAGAAGTATACAGTTCCTTTATCTTTTGTTGAAAGAATAGCTGCCATTTCACAGTTTGGTCTGCTTACATTGCTTATAACTAAATCGCAAAGTTTGCCATCTGTAGCTTCCATAACTTTGTTATATACACCTACTGCATCAGTAGCATCTCCTTCTATACAAATATCAGCAACGCCAAGTTCTCTAACTATATCAAGAGTTTCTTCACCGTAATTAAAGCATATAACTTTACCTGTAGGTCCTGCAATTTTCTTTGCTTCATATAAACAAAGTATCCCTGATTTTCCTGCTCCACCAATTATTAAAACATAATCTCCTTCTTTAACAAGTTTAACTGTTTGAGCTGGAGCTCCTGCAACGTCAAGCACTGACAACGCAAGATTTTCTGGTATATCAGAAGGTAATTTTGCATAAATTCCGCTTTCAAACAATATAGCTTTTCCTTTTATATCAACTTGATCGATATCTTCTCTTACAGCTACAATTTCATCTATTCTTAATGGAGTCAAAGATAAAGATACTAATGTTGCAACTTTGTCTCCTACTTTTAAATCCGTTTTTCCTTCAAGTGATGATCCTATTTTTTCAACAGTTCCTATTAGCATCCCACCAGAACCAGTTACAGGATTTTGATGTTTTCCTTTTTCAGCAACAATGCCCATCATTATTTCTTTTATTTTTTCTACATTACCTTCAGCTTGGTCATGAATTTGAGTAAAACTTGCTGAGTCAATATTTAAAGTCTGTACATCTATAAGTATTTCATCATCATATACTTCCATGTTATTATCTATTTTTATAGCTGGTTGTGGTAAAACTCCTTTTGGTTCAATTACTCTATGAATACCGTATGGATTTCCTTTTTTCATTTTGTTGCCTCCTAAGTATTTTTTGTCGTTTGTTTGATTTTTGTTTGTTTGATTTTAGTTTTTATAATATGTTATGAATATGAGTTAATATTCTTCATACTTATTATTGCTATTTATTCTTAAATGCATTTATCATATATAGCAATTATCATGCCAATAAATAATTTCACAAATAATTGCCTATTTTTCAATGTTTATATTTATATAACGCTTTTATATAAATTGGTACGTGCCCAATATTAGGCATGTTTTTATCATTGCATATTATGCATATAATTTTATATATATTCTTCTGATTTTGTATTTAATTTAGCACCACAAAAAAACTAATAAGAAATCGTTATGTCATATGTAAAATTAATTTAAAAATATTAAACAAAGTTGTAATAATTAGAAGTTAGGTATATTAGATAAGTTATAAAGAGCAAATACTCTTGCTGAATTTTCGGCATTTCATTGCCCGATTTCAAGCATTTAATAAACAATATATATAAATGTGGAGATAAAAAAGTAGCATTGACTTTTAATATGTCAATGCTCTTTTTTTAGGCAATAAATTTCCCTTATGTAAAACAGTCTTCTGCAGCTATATTACATTTATTTTTTCTAAATATTTATCGATATTTTTTGCATTTTCTTCTTTGAGGTATTCAATTAACTCTTTCTCTGTTACAATTAAGGCCAAATCTATATGCCCTGCCAGTTTTGATGAAATAATAATTAAAAACTTGTCATCAGCTAATTTCTTAACAATTGTACTTTCAACAACTTTATTTTCAATTACCACATTTTCCTTATCTTCATTGATTTCATCATCTTCAATTACTTCTATTTCCTCAACTATGTCAATCTCATCGATATGAACCTCTGTGTAAGAACTTTCTAGGTTATCTTTTTCAATTTCTATTTCCATAGTTGCAATGAATCCATGCTCTTCATGATAAATAAATGTTGTTACAACTTCATCCCAATTATCAGAACTGTCAAAGCATTTTTTTATGTTATCATAAACTATATACCCATGTTTAAAATAATCAAAATCATCATAGTAAAGACTAACTTTGAATTCCAAATTCAGGTTATATACTGCATTTATAGTTTCACACAATTCATCATCTGAAACAATATAATCCAAAATACCT
>Ga0074193_1001570_pt1 | contig 26506 bp, 29 predicted proteins | sample EPASupsiteHSE605_FD_64523 | JGI IMG/M metagenome (GOLD analysis project Ga0074193, IMG submission 64523) | Bioremediated contaminated groundwater from EPA Superfund site, New Mexico - Sample HSE6-05 | ecosystem: Environmental > Aquatic > Deep subsurface > Groundwater > Contaminated ... | reverse complement strand
CTTACGTTCCAGCCAGACCAGAACAATTAGGTTCGTTAGCACAAAGATAATGACAATTAAAACCAGAATGGTTTTAATCAATATTTCAGCAGGCAATGCCGGTATTCCAATCCCAACAAGCCACTGTCTGAACATATCGACCCAAACAAGAAATAGTACCATATTTTCCTCCATCTTCTGAATTCTTGTTTCTGTCTGTTAGCGGTCAATTTCTCCCAACACAATGTCTAAGGAAGCAAAAGCAACGACTGCATCCTGCAGATGCAAACCGACAGCCATTTCTTCAAAAATTGCCACATTCACAAAACAGGGAGAACAAATCCTTAAACGGTAAGGTTTGGCTGTACCGTCACTCACAATATGGAAACCAAGATGCCCTTTGGAATGCTCGATACGGTGATAGACTTCTCCGGCAGGAGGTTTAATTATTTTCGGGACCTTGGCCAGAACTGGACCTTCCGGAATTTCTCTATATGCCTGTTCTAAAATTTTGACGCTTTCAGCCATCTCTTCCATACGAACAATATAACGATCAAACGTGTCCCCAGTCTGACGGACTGGCACATTGAATTTGAAACGGTCATAAATTCCGTAGGGCTCGTCCCGGCGCAGGTCATAATCAATGCCTGAAGCCCTGGCCGAAGGACCGGATATCCCATAAATCAAAGCCTTTTCGCGGGAAAGCGGGGCAACCCCCTTTGTACGGGCCTGGAATATCTCATTGCCTGTTAAAATACCGTGGTACTCTTCCATGCATTTCGGCATGATATCGAGCAGTTTGCGCAGGGCAGGCATAAATTCTTCGTTCAAATCAGCAGCAACGCCACCAAACCGCATATAATTCGGCATCATGCGGCTACCGGCTGCCATTTCAAATAAATCCAAAATCGTGTCTCTCTCTCGGAACCCATAAGTCCAAGGTGTGAAACCGGCCATGTCCAGCGCCATCGAGGAATAAAATACCAGGTGGCTGGCAATACGCTGAAGTTCCGCCATCATCACCCGGATATATTCAGCCCGTTCAGGAACCTGATCGGAAATACCCATCAATTTTTCCACCGCACGGACATAAGCCTCTTCATTCAATATGCCTGAAACATAGTCCAGCCGTCCGTTGTACGGAATAAACTGGGTATAGGTGCGGGACTCCGCTAATTTTTCAATGCCGCGGTGCAGATAACCGATATGGTTCACGCACTTGGTAATATATTCGCCCTGCATCGTGAACACACCGCGATACACCCCGTGCGTACTGGGGTGCTGAGGACCAAAGTTTAAGTTCATCTCCTGGGTTCTTATGTCATTCATTCTTACACCTCAAATTCTGTTTCGCATTTTGGTGTTTAATCAGCCTGCTGCGTAAAATCTTTGCGCAAAGGATGTCCGGCAAAGTCCTCCGGCAGCAGAATCCTTCTGAGATCAGGATGATCATTAAATAGAATCCCCATCAAATCGAAAACTTCCCTTTCGTGTACCTGAGCCGCTTTCCAGACAGAACTGACCGACGGTACCCAGCAGGGATTCTCTTTGCTTATTTCCACTTTTACAGTCAAATAATGCTTATGCTCAATCGAAAACAGGTGATAGATCACAGTGAAGTTTTCCGGATAATCCACAGAGCTCAGATTCATCAGAACATCGAATTTGTACTGTGGATTTTTCCTAAGTTCCTGCATGGTCTCCACAAGCTTCAAGCGGGATACTTTTATAGAAGCTTCCGTATTGTCCTCAAAGACTTCCGCTTGCGCATCCATCTTCTCATTAAGAAAGGCAACCAGCGCTTGACGATCAATCTTTTTATCCATTCTGCATGATCCTCTCCTTGTTGTTCTCAGCGAACTTTCTGGGGTTAGTCACTTTTTTCCGCAGCTCGAGAAGTCCGTAGAACAGTGCTTCCGGTCTCGGCGGACAGCCCGGTACGTAGACATCTACCGGCAAGAACGTATCGGCCCCTTTCACAACACTATAGGAGTCTTTGAACGGACCGCCGCTGATCGCGCAGCTGCCCATCGCCATCACGTATTTCGGTTCGGCCATTTGTTCATACAGTCGGGCAACAATCGGTTCCATTTTTTTCGTAACTGTCCCCGCGATAATCAGAAGGTCGCACTGACGCGGCGAAGGTCTGAATACTTCGGACCCGAAACGCGCGATGTCATAGCGAGCATCTCCGGCGGCCATCATTTCAAACGCACAGCAGGCTAGACCGAACGTCAACGGCCAGAAGGACCGGGAGCGGCACCAGTTTAACGCATCTTCAATCTTGCACATGATGATATTGTTTGGCATTTCATATTCCGGCACTTCAACTTTATAGTTTTTCTTGACTACATCCATTCTAGAGCACCTTCCTTCCAGGCATAGGCAAATCCAAGAATGAGAATCGCAATAAAGATCACCATCTCAATAATGGCAAACAAGCCTAGATTTTGAAACAACATCGCCCAAGGATAGAGAAAAATTGTTTCAACATCAAAGACCACGAAAATCAAGGCATACATAAAATAACTCATTTTAAAACGAATCCACGTATCCCCCTGGGTATCAAGACCACACTCGTAAGTCAACATTTTTGCCTTGGTCGGATTGTTTGGACAGAGCAGTCTCTGAACCACCAGCAGAATTACCGGAAATACAATTCCCCACGCTAAAATTACTGCGATCCCTGCGTAATTAATTAACATTGTCTACCTCCTCTTCTATATAAATTAAAATCAATTTATATTCTCACCAGAAAATTATTGCAAGATGCGTGCCAGAAGCCTCCGACACTCAACTTGTAAAAATAAAGGCTCAAATACAGGCTTTTTCTCAAATTGTTAAAGTCGTAATAACAAAATATCATTCCGAAAAATCCAAAAGTGTACGATTTATTTTCAATTTGATCAATTGAAACAAAAAAGAGATGGTAATCTCAGTCTTTATTATACCATCCCTCTCCTATGATCTCATTATCAATTATTAGGAATAAAAAACCTTAGGTCTATTTTGTTTTCCAAAGTCCATGAAGATTGCAGTATTCTCTGACCTCAAGAACGGCTGCAATATCTACTGGAAAAAAAGCCTCTGGCTTCTGTCCAGGTTTTAGCTCTGCACGACAGACTTTATCTGCAGTCAGAACTTCAATGAACTGAATAAAATGTTTCTCTTCCATGGGGTGCTCGATGCTCCCGACAGTGACTTTGATGCCCTCTTCTGTTACTTGAACTATCGGAAGGTGTTTTTCCAAACCCATATCTTCCGAACGTCCCTCGAGCTTTTCCATGGGCTGGCCGCAGCATACCAAGGCCGGAGCCCCTGCGTGAACAATCTCCACAACATTGCCACAGACGTTGCACTTGTAGATCTCTCTTAAATTCGTCATAGGATACTTCCCTCCAATTTCTCTTTCATCTCTTCCAGTTGATCCTCTTCCGGAATGTATTGAATCCTGATATTCTCCAGGGTTTCAAAACCGCAGTCCTTCAGATACTGCTCGACTTGCCCGATACTCTGGCCGCTCCAGCCGTAAGAACCGAACGCCAGTCCAATTCTGTCCTTCGGAGCCAGACCCTTAAGATAGGTTAAGAAACTGGCTACACTCGGCATCAGGTTATTATTTAGGGTCGGTGAGCCGACACAGATATATTCTGCTGTGATCACTTCAGTCATAATATCTGAAATATGGTTATTTTTTAGATCCATGAACCGGACGTTATAGCCCTTTTTCTCAAATACATCCCTGATGCTCTCCGCAATAATCTCCGTTGCGTTCCACATCGTGTCATAGACAATCACAACCTTTTTCTCCGTGGCATTCGTGGACCATTTTTGATACTCACTAAGAATTGCCGGGATGTTGGAGCGCCAGATCAGCCCATGGCTGGTCGCAATTACCTCGACATCCAGTCCGCCTAAGATTCCTAAAGCTTTTTGGACCTGACCGCCGTACGGGAGGACAATATTCGCGTAATATTTCCTGGCTTCTTCCAGGACGACCCCGAGCGCGAGTTCATCATCAAATCTCTCGGTTGAAGCAATATGCTGTCCGAAAGCATCATTCGAGAACAGAATTTTATCTGCCGGAAGGTAGGTCACCATATTATCCGGCCAGTGTACCATTGGGGTCTGGACAAAAGTTAGATTCCTCTTGCCGATATTCAGGACATCTCCTGATTTAACAATCTGATAGTTCCAGTCTTCCTGGAAATGTGCCTTGAGCCCTTTTTCCCCATTGGGGGACGTAACCAGGGTTGCCTTGGTGGCAATCTCCATAATTTCCGGCAAGCTTCCCGAATGATCCTGCTCGACATGATTGGAGATAACGTAATCAATATCTGCCGGATCAATTACGTCCGAAATCCGTTCCAGCATTTCGTCAAATAGGTAATGCTTTACCGTATCAATTAATGTAATTTTCTCATCAATGATCAGATAGGCATTATATGTACTGCCCCTTTGGGTCAGATACCCATGAAAATTTCTGATGTTCCAGTCAATTCCGCCTACCCAGTAGACATTCTCCTTAATCTGAATCGCTTTTATAGAAATCACCTCATATCTTCGTCTTGATATTCTCTTCCTGGAATTCACATTTATTGATTATTTTTTCTTAATACTAGTTTATAATATTTCTGTTATTTTTTCAATATCTTATTTATTAGGAATCATTATAACATAAAGTTATTTTTGTCATTAGGCAAATCATTCAGTGAAAGAAGGAAATCATCACGCCCTTCAAGAATATATCTTCAAATACGATGGAGAATTCTATTTTTGTATGACAAAGGAGGCTGAACACATGTCTTGTTTTAAGCTTATGGCTATAGCTGTTAACCACAGGGCAAAAAATGCTGCCGAAGTACAGGGTGTCTTTACAAAATATGGTTGTATGATCACCGTGAGACTGGGTCTTCATGAGGCCGGTAATGTATGTTCGAACTCAGGGCTAATCATTCTTCAGCTTTCCGGCACTCCCGAAGAGTCGGAATCCTTTGCCGGTGATTTAAACTCGATTCCCGGTGTCAACGCCAAGTTCATCGAGATCTGCAGCGAGTAAGAAACGCTACTTTTAACTTAAGCAAAAGGCTTCAGATATTAATTTCAAAAGTTTTGTCAGAACCGGTATGATATAAGTAATTCAAAAGATTACATCTCCTTTTTTCTATTGTTTTTTACAATTTTACAAATTATGCTAAATTATTTACACCTTTTGTAATAAGATAAAGATACCAATATGGAGTCGAAAAGGAGGTATCATTTATGTCGAAAACCCAGGTAAGCGAATTATTGAAGATTCTTGACAGAGAAATTATGACAAAAAAAATACTCTCCGAACTGAATAATTATATCAATTTGAAAGACTCAATCATTGCGGTTATGAAGCATTTAAAGCAGATCACCGATTGTGACGCTATCGGTATTCGCATATATGATGGCAAAGATTATCCCTTTTATGCCTGCGAAGGCCTGCCTGAGATGCAGATTTTTGAAGAACCTCCCCTGTGTTCCGTAAACCCTGAACTCAAAATCCTGAAGCTTTCTCAGGATGAATTCTGGTCTACAAAGTGTATCTGCATGGATGTTATCCAGGGAAAAGCAGACAGGAACATTCCTTTTTTCACTTCTCAAGGAAGCTTCTGGGCCAATGATCTGCCTTCAGTCCTAAAAACGAAGGATAAACATTGCATTGCAGCCGGTTTTAAATCTGTGGCTTTGATCCGTATCATGGCCAGGGATAACTGTATCGGTCTGATTCAGCTGCTGTGCAAGTCAGCGCCGTTTTATCTTGATATGATTCTTTACCTCGAAATGGTAGGGACCTACATCGGTATGGCCATCAACAACAGTTTGACCTATACCCGTATGAAGGAAGCCTACGATTCTCTGAATCAGCTCATCCCAATGTGTTCAAGCTGCAAAAAAATCAATACCGAGGAAGAAAGCTGGATCACGATTGAGGAATACCTATTCCAGCAGACCGGTTCTGAATTCACCCACACCATTTGCCCTGAGTGTATTCAAAAACTGTATCCTACCCTCTATCATAAACTCAAGGAAAAGGAAAATAAAGAAGAAGCGTTTAAAGCTGTATGATTACAATACCATTATGTTTGGGTAAGTCTGAGGGCCACAATACCCGCGTGCCACGGATGGCACAATACAAAATAGCCGCGCTCCGCATCGTGCTCCGCTCACAGCGGAACTGTGGCCCTCAGACTGATATCATAGGATACCTTGCTGAAGGGCCAGAGGTTTTGGAATGTCAGCAAGGATTCCTGTTTAAATCTACACTACCCCAAAAAAGAAAGACATCATATGAAATGACATCTTTCTTTAGCCAAGCTTAGTTACCGTATAATGTTTAATAGTTCTGTGCAATCACTTCAAAGTACGCTTGCGGGTGGTCACAAACCGGGCAAGTCTGAGGCGCTTCAGTCCCAATATGAATATGTCCGCAATTACGGCATTTCCAGGCCGTATTTTGTTTTTTTGCAAATATTTCCTTGTTCTGAAGATTTAACAGCAGCTGCTTGTACCTTTCCTCATGTTCCTTTTCTATTTTCCCAACGCCTTCGAATAATGCGGCAATGTCTTCAAATCCTTCGTCTCTGGCCTCTTGCGCCATTCTGGCGTACATACTGGTCCATTCTTCTCTTTCCCCTGCGGCAGCTGCAACCAGATTTTCTGTCGTGCAGCCAATCCCCTGGAGCTTCTTAAACCAAATCTTCGCATGTTCTTTTTCATTTTCTGCTGTTTCTAAAAAGATGGCGGCAATCTGCTCATAACCCTCTTTTTTGGCTGCAGATGCGAAATAGGTATATTTGTTTCTCGCCTGTGATTCTCCAGCAAAAGCCTCCATTAAGTTTGTTTCTGTCTTTGAACCTTTTAAATCTTTCATCTCATAACTCCTCTCTCATTTTTAGACTGGCCCTTGTACTTGGTCAACTCTAAAACTCATGTAAAACGTTAGGAATAACCCCTATGAATTGATCTAATATTTTTAGGACCTAGAAAAATTTTAAACGATTCAATATAATTTTGCAATATCTATTTTAAATAATTATTATATTAGTATAATTATTTAATTATATAATTTCTTAACACGCCAATTTTCTCAATATGAGCTTCTACCCTATCTCCAGGGTTCATTGCTCCGATCCCGCCAGGTGTCCCGGTCATAATAACGTCGCCAGGCAGCAAGGTCATGATTGCCGACAGATATTCCACGAGCTCAAAACATCTGAAAACCAAATTCTTCGTGTTGGAGTTTTGGCGTACTTCCCCGTTCAGAGTAAGCTTGACGGCCAAGTTGTCAGGATTAGCGACATCAGTCTCAATCCATGGTCCCAGCGGACAAAATGTATCAAAACCTTTTGCTCTGGACCATTGGCCGTCTTTATGCTGAAGGTCCCTGGCAGTCACATCGTTCCCGACCGTATACCCGAGAATATATTCCGCAGCTTCACTTTGCACTACATTTTTTGCTTTTTTGCCAATCACGACTGCCAGCTCCACTTCATAATGCAGGTTTTGCGTTTGAAGCGGATAGACAATATTTTCTTCAGGCCCGATCACACTCGTCGAAGGCTTAAGGAAAACTAACGGTTCCTCAGGAATGGGCTTGCCAAATTCAACCGCATGATCGCGGTAATTCAATCCGATACATAATACCTTGGAGGGTTCAACAGGTGCCAGAAGATGAACATCTTCGAGCGGGCATGCCCGGTCCGTTATCTGATAATCTCCAAAAATATCGCCTTTGACATGGCGGATCATCTGACCTGTCAATACGCCGTACCTGACCTGGTTTTCTGCATCCCTGAATCTAAGAAATTTCATGCGTCTTTACTCCCTCTATGATTGCCTTAACCCATGACATAACGGTAAATGAAAAGATAATGTACAATACTTCCCGCTAAGATAAAAAGATGGAATATTTCATGAAACCCAAATTTACCCAGTCTGATCCACTGAGGTTTCACAGCATAAAAGACCGATCCGACAGAATATAACAGTCCTCCTAAGATTAGAAGAAATAAGCCCTGGCCAGGCATAGCCAGAGAAATTGGGTAAATAAAGAATACGGCGATCCAGCCCAGAAGCAAATAAAAAGCGGTATATAACCAGCGAGGAGCATTGAACCAGACAAGCTTTAAGACAATCCCTAAAACGGCCAGCGTCCAGATCCCGATCAGCAAGCCCATTCCCAGTGCACCCTGCAATGTGATCAGACAAATCGGCGTATATGTACCTGCGATCAGAACATAGATCATACAATGATCGATTTTTCGCAGCGTACGGATGACCTGTGCGCTGGAGACTACCCAGTGATAGATCATCGAAGCAGAATAAAGCAGAACAAGACTCCCCCCAAAGACCAGGGCAGAACCCAAATAGGCCGTACTGTCATGCTCCAGCGACCTCAATAGAAGCAGTACCAGCCCTGAGAGCGAAAGTACAGCCCCGAGCATATGGGACATTGAATTGACCGGTTCCCGAATTCTTAAAGACATTTCTTACACTCCCACTGAAGATTTACTCTGGCACAAATGTTAAAAAATCGTAAGGATAAAAAATGAGGCGGGAAACCCGCCTCATTTTTTTTATTTTTGCAGTGACTTTGGTGTCTTTGGCTGATAAGCCCAGAAACCACAGGCAAATACAGAACTTGCAGTAGCGAGAAGCACGAGCATGGACGCCATCAGTGTGTAGAGAATTTTCTTCATGTTGTTATCCTCCTTTTTTTATTAAATACAGGCAGAAGGGTCATCGTCTGGAAAACGATCCCCAATACTGCACTGGTATTCACCAAGAAGTTATTACTGACTAACACTACACCAATCGTCAGGATAACCAAACCTATGGAAATAATCTTAAGCTTTCTTCTAAAATTTTGAGAGTGAATAGGTTTGGCTTCACAGTCCACCGGAGCAAGAATAGCAACTAGAGCTAAAGAAAAGAGTAAAACGACCAGGAGAATGCCGGAGCTCTGGAAACCGTAGTTAACAATTTCCTTGGCAATAACACCAAGAATAGAATAAACTACCGCCCCAAAAGCCAGGCACTTTAGCGGAGTATCAAAATGAGCCCCACCGGATACTCTCCGTAGAAAACCCCCGAAAACAGCAGCGATGACCGTGGGTACCAAGGCTTTAAAAAGAAAGGCCATTCCCATTATTGCCAAAAAACCAAACACTGTTAAAACAAGTGACTCAATACCATAAGCTACGATTTCTTTTTTATCGTCATCAAAATCCAATTCAGCTGTCAGGTTACAGGAAATACGCTCACTGATTTGAGAGAGATCCATTTTCTTCCCCCCTGGTATACTTATCTTTTAACATGTTTTTTTACTTTTAAAATGATTAAACTCACTATGAATAAAACAAAGACTTGAGGTAAAGTAATCAGTATCCTTAATCCCATATCTGTGTTTAGCATCTCAGCTGAAACGTGAAATAATGGCATTAACAAAGCCAAACAAACTGTCTCTCCAATAATTAAGGCTAAAAAGCTAAGAAGGCTTGCTACCAAAGCAGCATAAAAATTACTCTTACCCCAAAAAAACAAAAGAATAAATAAAAAGACCAACATAATCACAGTGTGTAAACCAAACATAATTGAAAAAACTCGAAGTAAATAAGAGATGAAAGCCAAAATTATCCCCATGGAAACAATTTTTTTCCAAGCAAAAGGCATGCCCGCAATAACATAGGCTAAAGTGACAACAGCGATCTGCTCCGGTATTCCTTGCAAAATAAGTGCTATTATTGGAATTTTCATTGATTTCCTCCTTTGGCATTATATGTATCTAAATTCTACAGCTTTGGTATTTTACCTTTATTAATCTCAAAAATATTTCATAAGTCCTATAATTTTTTGTAGTCCGACAATTCAATGGTTAGATCTGCTCATTTTCATTACTGCTATAATTATGTAGCGGGAAAGTTATAAAAAACGCAGTCCCCTCCTCCCCTGTCAGAAATTCAAGCCTGGCTTGATGTCTGCGTACAATACCCAAAGAAATCGCAAGGCCTAAGCCTGTCCCATTCTCTTTCGTCGTAACGAACGGTGTACCCAAGGTATCCTGAACACTCTGAGGAATTCCTTTGCCATGATCTTGGATTGCCAGAACGACCCCTTCCTGAACCTGGTACGTTTTGATGTAGACCTTTCCCTTCGTGGCAGTCTCTTCCAGAGCATTTCGGACTAAATTAAGGATAAGTTGTTTAATCTCTGATTCATTGAGATCAATGCTTGGAATATCGTTTAATTCCAAGAGCAGCTCTTTGCCTGAACTATTCGCATCAGCCTGCAGCATCGGATACAACCGGTTAATAATGTTGTTGATATTCTCCTCTTTCACACAATCCGCACTTACCTTGGCCACCGACAGGAAATCCGTAAGAATCTCATTGGCTCTGTCGATCTCCGTGATCATCAGATCCATGTATTCTATCTTAAGTTCCGAATCAGACTGGCCCTCCAGCAGTTGCAGAAAGCCCCTAACCGTACTCAGCGGATTCCTAACCTCATGGCTGATCCCGGCTGCCATTTGTCCGATCAGATTGAGACGCTCCAAACGCTGCATTTCTATGTCCCTTTGTTTCAAATCTGTAATATTCCTGACAAAGACTGTGAGGCCTTGTTTAAACGGGTAGGCATGGTACTGAAAATATTTATTTTCCTGAGAGAAATATTCCTCCCAATGTATAGAAACATTCTCGTCTAAAGCCCGTTTCAGGTTGACACGCGTTGTAGAGTCGGCTAATAACCTGTAGACATCCCAAATATTTCTTCCAATCAGGTCTTCACGATCATATCCCAGGTATTTCTTCATCTCTTTATTGACATAGGTAAAGCACCACTCCTTATCCAACGCGAAGAAACCGTCGCCAATGCCTTCCATGATGGTCAGGAGCTTGTCATTGGAGCTTTCCAATTCAATATTCAATTGATACAAGCTTTCCAGGTGATTTCTGATCTCTTCAAATACGGGTCGAAGTTCCGGCAGCCTTTCCAGGTCCTCCGTGTTTTCCAGGCTGTTGCTTTTAATTGTATGCGCAAAAGACTCCAGTGAAGTCTTGATTCTAACAATATTCCTTTTAATAATGGCTAGCACGATGATCCAGAGAAAAATGCTTGGGATCAGCACTTTTGCATATTTGAACGATGACAAATAAAAGATATTATTGGTCTCCATCTCAGCCCAGGTGTAACCAATCACTGTATTCTGGTAGTAAGACGGTATCGCAACCGCAACAATGCCTTCGCCATTCCAATCAACGACGCCCGTTTCATTGACAAACTCCATAGTCCCTGATTGAAAAAGCCTAGCGGGAATCCCAGCATCAAAGTGATTAGTAGCGACGGATTCCGTACCGGGTGCAAAAATGATATTCTGATCCATTTCCTTGTCAAAATAGCCTATTCGAATATTGGGATACTTCACGGGAAGGTCAGCAATATCCCGGCCGAGCAATGCATTGATTTCCGTGATCTTTTCTTCTGCTGAAAGATTATCATTATCCTTATAGAGCTGGATATCCGTATATTGCGCCTGTATTTGGTTTTCTAAAACTGATGCTACACCTATCAGTTCAAACTCTTTCTTTAGAACCTCTTCATTCCAGTAAATATTTGTAATAAAAAAATATAAGATGAGAAAGATACAGAACATGAGCAAAGTAATCTTAATCATCGTCGATTGAATAATTGACTTACCGAATCCCATTCTTCTACCTCTTTCCACAAATGCCGATAACGTTCCAAGATATGCTCACTTGTGTAAACAGCTAATTATATATTACTTGTTCATATTACTTTCCATTATTTCAGAACTTTGGCATTAATTCAATAAGTTTCTTAAGAATAAGAAGCAAGAAACTGCAAATAATAACAGAAAAAAGTAACAAAGGAAGTATTTATATGGGATATTTTACAATAAAAAGTAGGAATTGGTCTACAAAATTATTCTGCTTTTTTATCATTTCTTTATTGTTGTTTCCGGGATGCAGCATGCTGAATAAAATCACAGGCAAGCAGCCTGAAGAATCGGTAAAGTCCGAAACAGTCCCTAAACAGCTCGAAGACATCGAGTCATCGATCGAAAAAATCTTTAGCGTTTTAAAAGGGCCATCCCTCATGGCGGAAGAAACAAAAGACCAGAATGAACAGACCCAAGCCGGTGGACAGAATCAAGCAGGTAGTCAGAATCAAACGAACGGTAAGAGTCAAACCGAAGGAGGCGACCAGCAGAAAAAGCAGTCGGGACAGGACACCTCCGGACAGGCAAAGACGAATCAGACCCCGGATCCATTACAGCAGGCAGCACTCGAAATTAGCCAGCTCCATAATCTTTGGAATGAAGTTATGCCTAAAATTAATCAAAAAGGCGCTGCCAAAAAACTCATCGAGAATTTCAGCGATGCCCTGAATAATCTTACAGAATCTGTGACTACCAAAGACAAAATGAGAATCATGATGGCCTTAAATACCTTATATGAGAAGATTCCGGATATTTATGCGCTTTATCAAACCAATACTTCTCCTCAAATCAAGAACATCATCTATTTCAGCCGAAGCTCCATTTTGTTTGCGGAGTCTAAAGACTGGGAAAAAGCATCAGCGGCGATCAAAGAACTTAAATCATCCTGGGCCATGTTCAATAACGCGCTGGAAGGAAAACAGCAGGATGATTCCAGCAAGCTGGACCTGTCCATTCTGGAGCTTGAGAAAGTGGTCCAGGAAAAAAATACGCAGCTTGTGCAAATTAAAGGGAAAATCACGCTGGCCAATATTGCCGCACTCGAGAAGTCCATGCAGGAGGCACAGCAAAGCAAAAAGCAAAAGAAATAAACAAAACCCTCATGCTTAAGATCTGACAATTGGTGTATCCTTTTGGGTTGCAAAGAATTTCTGCTATTTTAACAAAATTATACTGGTAAAAACTTGGATTATTTGTACAATTAATTCTGTATTCCGGTATTTTTTTTCTGAAGGACTTTCTACAGCACCCTCAATGCCTTATAATAGTAGGAATACGATGATTGATTTCTAGGCCAAAGGAGATACCAAATGAAAATACAGAATTTTAATAAAGTGCTGGTCGCAAACAGGGGAGAAATTGCGATCAGGGTTTTTCGGGCCTGCAAAGAGCTCGGGATCAGAACCGTTGCTATTTATTCGGAAGAAGACAAATACGCTTTGTTCAGAGCTAAAGCGGATGAATCCTACCTGATTGGTGAGAAAAAGAAGCCGATCGAAGTATACTTAAGCATTGGTGAAATTATTAACCTCGCCCTAAAAAAGGGCGTCGATGCCATTCATCCCGGCTATGGCTTCTTATCCGAAAACCCGGAATTCGCGGAAAAGTGTGAGGAAGCCGGTATTGTTTATATCGGACCATCTGTTCATACACTTGAAAATCTTGGGGATAAAATTAAATCTAAACTGCTGGCCCAAAGTGTAGGCGTTCCTGTCATTCCCGGCGTGGACAAACCGATGACTTCCGTGAACGAAGCTGTGGTCTTTGCCGAGAAATATAGATATCCCGTGATTCTGAAAGCGGCAGCAGGCGGCGGCGGCAGAGGAATGCGCGTCGTCTACAGTGAAAAGGACCTGGAGCGCGAATTTAATAATGCCAGAACAGAGGCTAAGAAGGCTTTTGGCATTGAAGATATTTTTATTGAGAAATATCTGGAAAGACCCAAACATATTGAAGTTCAAATCCTGGCCGACAAGTACGGTAATATCGTTCATCTGTATGAGCGGGACTGCTCCGTGCAGCGCCGCCATCAGAAAATTCTCGAATTCACGCCGGCTTTCTCGATTCCGCAGGAAGTCAGAGATCGGCTGTACCAGGATGCGCTTAAACTTTCCAGAGCTGTCAATTATGTTAATGCAGGCACTGCGGAGTTTCTGGTTGACAAGCACGGCAACCACTATTTTATTGAAATGAATCCCCGGATCCAAGTCGAGCACACAATCACTGAGATGACGACAGGGATCGATATTGTTCAAAGCCAGATTCTGGTCGCTCAGGGCTACCCGCTAAATTCGAAAGAAATCGGAATTTCGTCCCAGGAATCGGTTGTTCCGCGCGGATACTCGATCCAGTGCAGAATTACCACGGAAGATCCGCTCTCAAACTTTATGCCGGATACAGGAAAAATTGACGTATACCGGACCAGTTCCGGTTTCGGCATCCGGCTCGACGGCGGTAATGGCTACACCGGCGCGAACATCTCACCTTACTATGACAGCCTGCTCGTTAAAATTATCTCCTGGGCCAGAACGTTTGAAGGAACCACGCAAAAAGCAATCCGTTCCGTTAAAGAAATGAATGTCAAAGGGGTCAAGACCAACGAAGCCTTCCTTATTAACGTCATGAACCACGAGAAATTCTTAAGCGGAGAATGTGATACCCATTTTATCGATGACACGCCGGAGCTTTTTGACATCAAACCCAAAAAGGATTACGAAACAAAGCTTCTAAAATATATCGGCGAAAAAATTGTCAACGAAGTCAAGAGCACCAAGAAAGACTATAACATCGCCCCAGTCCCAAAAATCGAACTGCCTTCCGAACGTACAGGAATCAGAGACATCCTGCAGCAGCGCGGCGCTGACGGCTTCGTATCCTGGGTCAAAGACCAGAACAAACTACTGCTGACCGACACGACTTTCCGGGACGCGCACCAGTCCCTGCTGGCAACGCGGGTTCGGACCAAGGATCTTGTGTCGATTGCCGAAGCGACTTCCGTCCTGGCCAGTGATCTGTTTTCCATGGAAATGTGGGGCGGAGCTACGTTTGATGTTGCCTACCGTTTTTTACGGGAATCACCCTGGCGCAGGCTGCAAAAACTCAGACAGCTCATCCCGAATATCCCGTTCCAGATGCTGATCCGCGGTGCCAATGCTGTAGGATATACGAACTATCCCGACAACCTGATCCGAGCCTTTATCCAGGAAGCCGCAGTACAAGGCATTGATATCTTCAGGATCTTTGACAGCCTGAACTGGCTGAAAGGTATGGAAGTGGCTTTTGAAGAAGTGATGAAGACCGGAAAAATTGCGGAGGTCTGCTTATGCTATACCGGGGATATCCTCGATGAAAGCAAAGAAAAATACTCGCTGGACTATTACCTGAAGATGGCGAAAGAAATCGAGAAGATGGGTGCCCATATACTTGGCATCAAAGATATGTCCGGCCTGCTGAAACCCTATGCCGCAGCTAAACTGATTAAGGCCCTGAAGCAGGAAATATCCATTCCGATCCACCTGCATACGCATGATACCAGCGGGAACGCTGTCGCCACGATTCTGATGGCGGCCGAAGCAGGGGTGGACATCGTTGATGCGGCGCTCAGTCCAATGGCAGGAACCACGAGCCAGCCTTCCATGGATTCAATCATTGCTGCGCTCCGCAATACCAAGATGGATCCGGGAATGGACCTCGACGATATTCAAAAGCTCTGCAATTACTGGAGTGAAGCCAGAACGTTCTATGAGCAGTTTGAATCCGGACTGAAATCCGGAACTGCTGAAATATACAAATATGAGATCCCTGGAGGCCAGTATTCCAATCTAAAGCCGCAGGTGGAAAGTTTCGGTCTTGGCCACAAATTTGATGAAGTCAAAGCGATGTATATAGATGTCAACCAGATCCTCGGTGACATCGTCAAGGTGACCCCTACCTCCAAAGTGGTCGGAGATATGGCCATCTTTATGGTCCAGAACGGACTGACCAGAGGAAATCTGCTCGAAAAGGGAAAAACGCTAGCGTTTCCCGATTCGGTCGTCGACTATTTCAAAGGGATGATGGGCCAGCCGGAGGGTGGTTTCCCAGAAGAACTGCAAAAAATTGTTCTGAAAGGTCAGGATCCGATTACCTGCCGGCCCGGTGAAATTCTTGAAGCGGTCGATTTTGAAAAAATCAATAAGAAGCTCCAGGAAGAATACCATATAGAGCCCAATATCCGGAACGCCCTGAGCTACGCACTTTATCCGAAAGTATACAGCGATTACCTCAAATCCTTGGATGAATTCGGGCATCTCTATAACCTGGAAAGCCACGTCTATTTCTACGGATTGAAAGAAGGCGAGACCAGCGAAATCGAACTTGACGAAGGCAAGACCATGATCTTGAAGTTGGTTGAAGTCCGCGATGTGGATGAAGAAGGCTATAAGACGCTGCTTTTCGAGATCAACGGTAACAGAAGAGAAGTACGGATCTTTGACCGGAACTTTGAAGAAAAAGAAAAGGTCTCCGTCACACTGATGGCTGACCCGAATAATCCAAAGGAAATCGCCTCATCGATCACCGGAATTATCTCCAAAGTATTTGTTAAAGAAAACGAAAAAATCATCAATAAACAAAGCATGCTGATCATTGAGGCCATGAAAATGGAAACGAATATTATGGCCCCAACGGACGGAGAAATCGAAAGCATCCTGATCACCGAAGGCCAGCAGGTTAAATCCGGTCAGCTGATTATTAAACTAAAGTAAAAACATAGAAAAACTTAAGTAATAAGAAGCATACAAGATAGCTAATATTAACTGACAAGAGACAAGTCCTTAGTGTATAGGGCTTGTCTCTTTGTTCATATGCGTATTGTGTAAAGAAGGGCCTAAACTCGCCCTTCTTTGATTATTTCTATGATAGGCTATAATAAGCCCATTATTTACTACTTTAATGTTTTTACCCAGATATTCATATCTTCATAACCGCCACAAATATTGCAGTTGTTGACAAGTCTACCCCGATACATGTACCCTAACTTGCTTAAAGACTTATTGATTCCAAGATTTTGCGCCCTTGAAAGACTATATGCTGTAGTAAAGCTATTGCCCTTCAATTGCTCTTCCAGTCGGAATATCAATTCGCTTAATATGTTTCTGCCTCTGTGCTTCGGATAAGTTGCGCAATCAGTTATTTCAGCATTCATGTGTGGTTTGTCCAGATCAGCTGAAGCTATACTGATAATTTTCCCTTTTTCTTCCGCTACCATAAACAAGACATGATCCTGCATGACTTCCTGAAGATATTCCCTGTTAAAAACGGGGGCTGGATAGGTTTCAAATACTGTTTGAAAAAGCTGAATCATCTGAGGAATATCGTCCAGTTCGGCCTGCCTGAACTTATAGTTTTTATTCTCAGTCAGCGTAAATTCATTGGCACTCTTTACACAATAGTCAATAATTCTATTTTCTTTCTGCTCATAAAGTGAATTCTCACGTTTTTTATCAAGAAAGAACGACACACAGCTCGCATCTTCTCCCTGAAAAAAACCATCGATAATCCCCTCCACTACAAACTCGCATTCCTCAAAGATACTTAGATGTTGTTTATGACAATTCGCAATAATCTTACCAAGCTTTTCTTGTTTGGAATAATTAATAATCTCTTTGATTTTCAACTCAGATAGACAAGAACAATTCAATATTTTAAGCCTTTTATTCCGATAATCTACATAAATGTCTACGCCCGAATAGTTTGTATAAAAATTCTTACAGTTTTCTCGATCTGCATTCATGGTACCCCTCCCTCTTGTTGAGTCTTACGTTTGTCCCTGGGATCAAGCATACACGTTCATCTCTGAATAATTTTTCCAGTCCCCGGTATTCAATATTCTTAAATTTTCTACACGTGTCGCATTTTTGGCACTGGTGCGTTTTATCCTTAGGCTCGGTATACGTGCAAATTACACCTTCAAAATTTCTAAGAATAACCTTTTCCGCAGAATATGAAATCAAGTATTGCGGATTGACTGGGATCTTCCCTCCGCCTCCCGGCGCATCCACAACAAAAGTTGGAATGGCCAACCCTGATGTATGTCCCTGCAGCATTTCTATGATTTCTATCCCCACGGAAACCGGAGTTCTAAAATGCTCTATTCCTTCTGAAAGATCACATTGATAAAGGTAATATGGTCTGATTCTGGATCTAACCAGTTTCTGAACCAAATCGCGTATAATATACGGACAATCGTTAATGCCTTTTAAGAGCACCGACTGGTTGCCAAGAGGTATCCCAGCATCAGCCAATTTTCCGCATGCCTCTCTGGCCTCAATTGTAAGTTCCTTGGGATGGTTAAAGTGAGTATTCAACCAAATAGGATGGTATTTTTTCAGCATTTTACATAGCTCATCCGTAATTCTCTGAGGCATGACAATAGGTGTTCTTGTACCTATACGAATGATTTCCACATGTTTAATTTCCCGTATTGACTTTATAATTGCCTCCAACCTTTCATCAGAGAGGCACAACGCATCCCCGCCCGACAAAAGCACATCCCTGATTTCTTTATGCGCTCTTATATAATTGATCGCCCGGTTGATATAATCCAGAGAAAGCGTTTTATCCTTCTGACCGGCAAATCGTCTCCTTGTACAGTGACGGCAATACATTGAACACTGATCAGTAATAAGTAAAAGCACTCTATCAGGATATCTGTGAGTGAGACCAGGAACAGGCGAGTCGGATGTTTCATGCAGCGGATCACTACTGTCGAATTTGGATATTTTGGTTTCATGAATTGTGGGAATTGCCTGGCGTCTTACCGGGCAATGTTCATCATTCGGATCCATAAGCATCGAGTAATAGGGCGTTATTGCCATACGTAATTTTTTTAGACTTACCTCCACTCCCTGACGCTCATCCTGGGTAAGATTGACCACCTGTTCTAACTGATCAATTCTTGTGATTCTGTTGGAAATCTGCCATTTCCAATCTTGCCATTGTTCTTCCGTTACATTTTTATATAATGGTATATCTCTAAAATTTCTTTGCATATTACTTAATTCCCCTTTCAGATTTTCATTATATGTTGTCTTCCTCATCTTTATGGTATAAAACAAAAAAACCGCAGAGAAGTATCTGCAGCGTATACAAAACTAAAGGTTTAATTAAGCATATCAATCACCTTCTCTTCCAACGCTTACGAGATTAGCTGACGGATTCGGGTCGAAAGAGACTTAACCCTACCAAAGCAACTGCTTCAGATTCACCCCTATTATTTGGGTCTCCCGTTCCTTACGGATTCAGCGTTTAAATTTATTCAGTTGTTTGCTGCCATAAAAAATAAATAAAAGATGAAAAGTCACCACAATTTGGTAGCCTCCCACCCCAGAGCCCGCTTCTCTTGAAAATGGCAATAACCATTCCAACCGAAACTTTACTTATAAAATTAAACTTTATCCCTTGACATTTTCATTTAGTCAACAAAACAAATTTAGTCTACTTAAAAAATATAACATAAGGTTATCCGCATGTCAATTATAAATGTTAATATTTGGATATATCTTACTGTTATGACATCTGCTTCTCTTCTCATCTTTATTTACAGCTTGGCAGCCATATCTTTAACCGTCTCCGCCAGTTTCCGCAGGTGATCGATCGTGGCTGCATTCTCCTGAGTGGCCGCAGCCTGCTGCTGGGCGATCTGTCCCGATTCTTCAGCTGCATTGGTCATGTCGGTGACCGCCGAAGAAATCGATTCAATAATCTGCCGGACTTCTTCCGCTGCTTTTTTACTGTTTTCGGCTAACTTCCTGATTTCCTGGGCAACTACACCGAATCCGCGGCCGTGTTCCCCGGCCCGGGCTGATTCAATCGCTGCATTTAGGCCAAGCATATTCGTCTGATTCGAGATGTTTGTAATGGTGTTGATAATGACTTCAGTTTCATTAATTTTCTGGTTAGATTCCTGCGCTTTCATGGAAAGGGCTTGACCGACTTCGGCCAGTCTCCCGGCACCCATGGCGATCTCCTCGACCGCCGAGGCAATCTGATCCAGATAATTGGACAGCTGTACAGCTACCTCATTAACATCCTGCTGTTTCTTTCTTCCGGTCGCACATACCACCGTCCCAACAGGACTTCCGTTTTCATCAGGTATCGGTATATTAACTCCGCGAAACAACGTCCCGGTCCGGACATTAAACACGGTCTTCCTGTTCTCTTTCATACATTTTTCGGTAGCTGTTCCCATAATCTCACTGCCGACTTCAATACCAATAGTAAGCTCTTCTCCCTCTGCTGCCTGAAGATACTTTTTCCCATCCGTCACGTATAAAGCCATGTCAGGAGGAAGAGCCTTCACAACATAAGGCAATATGCCGCAGAGTGCCTCAAGTGCATCTTGTCCCTTAAGTAAGACCATTCTATTCCATCCTTTACTAAAACATTATTTACACTTTATCTGAATATTCGACGCAATTAAGGCAATTCCTTTTTGTTAAAAAAATAACTTGTATATTCAACTTGAAAAAGGAGCCCGCTCAGCTCTTCTTCTGGCTAAGCGGGCAGTATTTGAATGTACCAGATAAAAAAGCCTGCAAGCAGGAGGAATACTGTCGTGGCAGTCCATCTGAGAATTGACAGGATCCCTTTCACCGAATTAGCGAGACTTTCGATATCCTTCTCTTTTTTGAAGCGGTCCATCTCCTGTTCTTTCATCCTTTCATCGTGGCTGCTGAGCATCTCCTTGATATCAAAGCTAAACTCCATCAGCTGCTCGCACAAACTATCCAGCCGCTTGGATTCCAGCACAGAGGAAGATTCCAGAATAGCCAGCCGGTCATCGTGCTTCTTCAAAGCCTCTTCATGATCTTTCAATCTTTCTTCAAGTTCCTTCTTTCTCTTCTCATTCTCTTCCGCTGCCATGGCCTTTTCCTCCCTTCGTTTTCATAATCCGAATAAGTGGTCCGGATAAGACTGCTGACCGCATCAATGATTGCCTGCGTTGAGACTTAAAATAAAAACGCCCTTACAAGGACGTTCCAATTAAGTTGCCAAACTATGTTTGATATGATTCTCACTGTACTCATCATACCCGAGATTTTGCTTTAAAATCGGCAAATTACCGGAAAAAATTCGGAAAACAATATCTGTTGATGAAACCAGTTATCCAGATATATTATTTGAACCAGATATGTTATTCGCCTCAGATGATCCTTGATTTTCGAGATTATTTTTCAAATTTTCTTTGTCCATGGCCTGCAAAACAGCTTTCTCCTTCGTTGGAGCCACAATATAGTCATGCGCGGCTCCGGCGATCAACGCGACAAGAAATGCATTGATGACGGCCAAACCAATGTTTTCGCCACTAACTTCTTCCCGAATGACCAGTGTCCAAATAATAATCAGGAAGGAAATCAGGACAGAGGACGGACGCACGATCCAGTCCCCTGACCCGTCTTTGGAAATTCTCTTTCCTAATATTTTCAGGTAATCTTTCAGAAAAGATACAATGACGTAGACAGCGATTACTGTACCACCGAGTGATGAAAGATCCTGCAGAGTAAAAAAAGACTGGGGCAGCGTAATAGTATCCATAACTTCCTCCTTACTTGGCTTTACAGAGATCAAGCACTTTTTGGCAGGTATCATAACGGTCCGCACCGATGATATTGATTGATTTTTCTGCTGCCTGATAATCGTTGCCGATCACATAGACTTTTTCTGCACAGTCAATGAATTCTTTCGTCACATTTGCGAGGTAACATACCGGTGCCTTTAAATGATCTGCTAGATAAGCTGCTGCTCTTTCATCCGGGCCTGGATTGCATAAAATAATGTTTTGAACCACCTTTTTCCCCTCCTCACTTGAATTCGCAGAAACACTTTTTACGGGTCCTTCTTTGTTCTCTATCCCCAGAAACACAGCTGGATTAATTTCGTTATTGTTTGTCCAGGGCGCCCTTCTGACCTCAAAATGAAGATGAGGGCCGGTGGTGTTCCCTGTTCTGCCCATCATACCGAGAATGGCACCTTCATTGACTGTCTGTCCGCGGGTCACCTTCACGGAGGCAAGATGGGCATGGATCAGATCGTAATTGCCATTCCTGGTTCTCAGGATAACGTAATTTCCCCACCCTTCCGGATCTGCACCCTGACCGCCGGCATAGGCTGCCTTAATGACAGCGCCCGCAACAGCAGCATATATGGCTCTATTTTCTGAAACCAAATCAATTCCCTCGTGATAACCTTTACCATATACACTGTTTCTGACACCATAGGGGTAAGATACTCTTGCTGACTTTAAAGACATCATCCGCTTTCCCACCTTTCCGATAGCCCAAAGAAAATAAGACCTGTCCTTTATTAGATAAATATTCATAAAGTCTCAGGTCTTATGCATAATATGTGGCTTGTCTCATTCTTGTGCTATTAGCCGGATTTAACGAGGTGTTTTACCTTCAAATAATCGTTGAGTTTCTGGTTAATATTTTTTCGGCGATATCTTATGGTCTTTTCGTCCATATTCAACGCCAGTCCGATTTGTAAATTACTTTTCCTTTTTAAACCATAATACTGTTCACAAATCATCCGTTCCACAGGATCCAGCAAGTTCAGCGCAAAACCAATTCCCTCAATGGAAGATTCCAGATGCATGATCTCCATTTTTAGCCTAATCTTTTTTTCAAGCAAAATCACAAGCTCCCTTTGCGATTTTTCCATGGAGCGTGTAAATTCCGCATAAGCTTGCGCAGTTGGATCACAGACTAAGCCGTTTCCTCCTCCCGTGACGGGGCGATAACTCGAAACTGTTCCTTTCGAAGGAATAAGCTGATTTACATCCAATAATATTCTTCTGATATCTTCGGCATTCTTTTCCACCGCTTCCAAAGCTCTTTTCTTGACCTGCAGTTCATCTAATTTCCGGTAATAGCTTCGCAAGGCGGCTTCCATACCTTTCATAGCGGTGTCGTTCATGTTCACTCTCCTCTCCGGTTGTTCCTGTATGTTCTTTATGGAGAATACTTCCACTGTAACAAGCATACGTTATTTTCAAGGATTAATTCGGCAAAAGCCAGGAAAAAATTCGGAAATCTCTTTGCATGTCTAGCACCTTGTCAACCCTAAAATGATTATATAATGACGACAACGCGGTATTACGAGAAATCTGCCGCCAGGGTATATAAGGTTCAGGGCTGAAAGGTACTAGTTATTGATTCACACACATACAATCCTGCAGGTAAAGGTTGAGTTTCTGATTAATTTTTTTCCTTCTGTACCGAATTGTTTTTTCGTCCATCCGGAGTTCTTTGGCAATTTGAATATTGCTGTGCTCCTTAAGGCCGTAACACTTCTCACATATTGTTCGGTCAACAGGATCAAGTAGACTTAAGGCATAAGTGATCCCTTCAATGGCTGATTCAAGATAGATGATCTGACTCTTCAGTTTGACACCGCGGTGTAGTAACGCGGCTAATCTCTTCTCAAATTTTTCTACGGATGAAGTAAATTCATAATAGTTTTGCGCAGACCTGTCGCAAACGTACACACAACCGCCTGAAACAGCCATATATTGTGTAACAATCCCTCTGGAAGGTACCAGTTCGTTGACATCCAGCAAAATATTCCTGATCTCATTAGCATTTTTTCTAAGGTTTTCAATAATCGCCTTTTTTACCCACAGTTCATTCAATCTTCGATAGTAATTTTTCAGCATGTTCTCCGTGTCTGTCATCTGTGATTTTTGCAAAGCCTCACACCCCTTTTTTGCCCGCAACCAAATGTCCTTACGCTTTAATTCAAAGCGTATATTAATTATATTGCTACATTGCGTAGCAGTCAACTTCTATTTTTGGAATTTTATGTTGTTATTTATATTTTGTCCTATTGAATTGCTACTCATTGTAGAGTAGAATATTTTCTTAGAGGTGATGATGTGAGTTTTGGTGAAACTTTAAAATATTTGCGCCGGACGAAGAAAATTACGCAGAACCAGTTGGCCTTACACCTGGAGGTATCGCGTTCAGCTTTGTCTTTGTATGAACTTGGTTTAAGAGAACCGGATTATAAATTTCTGCAGAAAGTCTCTGATTTCTTCGGGATCTCTCTGGATAGTCTGCTGGGCAAAAACCCTGCGATGAACGAACTGCCGAATTTTAATAACGGGCATACCATTCCTGATCTTGCTATGGTTCCAATCGTCGGCCGAGTCCCCGCCGGAACCCCGGCCATTCCTTTCGAAGATATTGAAGATTATTTGCCGGTTCCCCGTTCGTTTGTCCGCGAAGATGAATTGGTCTTTGCCTTGAAGATTAAAGGTGATTCAATGATTGATCTAGATATCAGTAACGGCGACCTTGTGCTGGTAAGAAAACAGCAAACGGCCCAAAACGGGCAGACAGTAATAGCCAGGATCAACGGGGAAGAAGTGACCTGCAAAAGGTTTTACAATGTTGATAATAGAATTACGCTTGAACCGGCCAACCCTAGCTACCGGGCGTTGGAACCTGATCATGTCGAAATTGTTGGCGTTGTGTTCAAAGTCATCAAAGATATTTTCTAAAAGAGGAAGTAAAGAGGAATAAAAAAAGCAAAAGACTTCGTTTCGCTTAATTTGAAACGAAGTCTTTTGCTTGGGAAATAAGCTGTTAACTATTGATCCATCAGCTTATTTCTAGATAAGTATTTTCTTGCTTCCTTTTTTGAATAGATGATTGCTTCAACAAGCATTTTTTTATTTTCAAAGACTTTTGGTCCTACTAATATTTCCGGCGTATTGTCATCCTCAGACAGGCAGAGTCTGGCTTTTTCCCCCATGCAGTCAATGATCCAAACTCTTATCTTCATAATGATTTCCTCCTCCTGATGTAAAAGAAGATCACGAAAGGAAATATTAATGGTTTTACTGCCGTGAAGCCATAATTTTTTTATTAATATCAATTTTGTTAAGACAGATCTTCATGTTGAAATTGACTAAAAATTTATCTGTTATCTTCTCCCTTCGTATTTGGCTCAAAATCTTAATGAGTAAAAGTAATTATACCATTTACTTCCTGCGAAAATTGTAGAAATACTTGATCTTCATAAAAAAATGACCTTAGGATAGTACTTTCGTCCTAAGATCAATCTTCGGCATAGAATAAAAAAAATCTATTCAAAAATCACAACTACAGCAAGCCCTTCTCTCGCAGGATCTTAACAATACCGGCTGTTGATTCGCTTCTGTCCATAGTGTAGAAATGCAAGCCGCAGGCTCCTTCTCGGAGGAGTTCTTGGCACTGTGCCGCAGCGTATTGAATACCAAATTCCACTAGGGCATCCGCATCGCCTTCCGGCAATGAAGCAATTCCTTTTTTCAATTGTTCCGGTATGATGGCCCCGCAGTTTGCTGCAAGCATTTCCATCATTTTGACACTGTAGACAGGCATCAGGCCGGGAATAACAGGAACAGTAATGCCGCTCTTTTGGCAGCGCTCCATCAAATGATAGAAGTAAATATTGTCATGAAAGAAGTTGGCAATGACAAAATCTGCGCCTTGATCCACCTTATACCTTAAATATTCGATATCCTTTTCCAAACTTGGTACCTCAAGATGACCCTCGGGATATCCTGCTACCCCTATGCAAAAGTTATAATTCTTTTTGGCAAACGTTACGAGCTCATAAGCGTAGTGAATGGTATCCACAGGAATTTCCTTCGCTCCGTCTTTGCCCAGATCTCCGCGCAGTGCCAGGATGTTCTCAATCCCAAGGTTCTGGTAAGCATCCAGCACTGCAGCCACTTCGTCCAGCCTGAAACCATAAGCCGCGAGATAGGCAACAACTTCGAGCTTTTTCTCCTGCTTCAGTTTCTTGACCAGTTCATAAGATCCTTCCCTTGTTGACCCACCTGCCCCGAAGGTGACCGAAACAAAACTCGGATTAAGGCTTGTTAAGACATCGAGTGTCTTTTCGAGTGTTTCCGCATTTTTTTCCGTCCGTGCGGGAAAATATTCAAAAGACAAGGTTGGCTTGTCGGTTTTGAATAATTCAGATATTTTCATACTTCTCTCCTTATCCATTTTTTTATTGTTATTACTGCGTCAAGCATATTGCGTTAAGGTTTAGCCGGTTGCCAGATCATGGTGATTGACAGCTGCTAGTGATATATTAATTCAGAACGATGATTTCTGCAAGCATATACTCTTATAACAAATACTTTTATGCAAATACTTTTATAGCAATACTTTTGGACATTAACGGTATTTGATTATTATGTATATAGAATACATAATTCTTTATGAAAGGCATCATCTTGTCTTGTTTTTTCTGATAAAATGGCTGTGAGGCTTTTACATCAAAATACACTATTTCAACTTTATTTTTTATAAAGAAAGGAAATACAACATGCCAAAAAGAACCGATATTAATAAGATCCTGATTATTGGGTCAGGTCCCATCGTAATCGGACAAGCCTGCGAGTTTGACTATTCGGGAACCCAGGCCTGTAAAGCGCTTCGCAAACTGGGCTACAAGATTGTACTGGTCAATTCCAATCCTGCCACCATCATGACAGATCCCGGAATTGCTGATGTCACCTATATCGAACCATTAAACCTTGAAAGTCTGACGAAAATCATTGCCAAAGAACGTCCCGATGCCCTGCTGCCAAATTTGGGCGGTCAGTCGGCCTTGAACCTTTCCTCCGAGCTGCACCAGGCAGGCGTCCTTACGAAGTATAACATTAAGGTCATCGGTGTTCAGCTGGACGCGCTTGAACGTGGGGAAGACCGAAGTGCT
>Ga0074193_1001569_pt1 | contig 26519 bp, 24 predicted proteins | sample EPASupsiteHSE605_FD_64523 | JGI IMG/M metagenome (GOLD analysis project Ga0074193, IMG submission 64523) | Bioremediated contaminated groundwater from EPA Superfund site, New Mexico - Sample HSE6-05 | ecosystem: Environmental > Aquatic > Deep subsurface > Groundwater > Contaminated ... | reverse complement strand
AGAACCAGGCATCGCTTCTGGATGAAAATCTCACAGTTTTTCAGACAATTGACGATGTTGCGGTAGGAGATATAAGATCAAAAATCAGGGACCTTTTAGGTGCCTTCATGTTTGGCAGGGACGATGTCGATAAAAAAGTAAAAGTATTGTCCGGTGGGGAGAGAACCCGTCTTGCGATGGTAAAATTGCTTCTGGAACCGGTTAATCTGCTGATTCTTGACGAGCCCACCAACCACCTTGACATGCGTACCAAAGATATTCTCAAACAAGCACTTGTCTCTTTTGACGGTACACTAATAGTGGTTTCCCATGACCGCGATTTCCTGGATGGCTTGGTGTCAAAAGTATATGAGTTTGGCAACAAAAAGGTGACAGAACATCTGGAGACGATACAGGGTTTTCTGGAGAAGAAACGGATGCAGCACCTGAGGGAGATAGAGATAAGCGGTAAGTAGGTAGCAGCAATTCAGGAGATAAGCTGCATGAAACTCTTTTTGTATGCATCCGATATGGGAATGTAATTTTTCCCAAATATAATTCTATTGTGTTCTATGGTTTTAACCTTTGAAACATTTACTATAAAGGAGCGGTGAACACGGGCAAAAAGCTTTAAAGGAAGAGAGATCTCAATATTTTTAAGAGCAGAAAGAGTCAGTATCTTACCTGTACTTTCTGTATAAATGGCAACATAATCTCTTACAGCCTCAAGGTAAATTATATCGTTAAAATCAATTTTATGAAGCTTGTAATCTGCTTTTACCATTATACTGCCAGATTCCAACGGCTCGGATGGTATAGTCCCGGTAATATACCGCTGAGCCTTTTGTGCAGATTTTAAAAAATCGGCATAGCTTATTGGTTTTAATAAATAATCAATAGCATCTGCCTTAAAGCCTTCCAGGGCATATTGGTCAAATGCGGTGGTAAAGATTACTTTTGTTTTGTATGTGTCTATTATTGAGGCTAATTGAAGCCCAGAGAGATTTGGCATCTGAATATCAAGAAAGATTATATCCACTTCGTTGGTTTTCATGGCAGTAAGCGCATCAATTGCATCGTTATAAAAACCGACCAGCTCCAGAAAGGGAGTCTTGTTTATATAAGAGGCAATCAGATCCAGAGCCAGAGGTTCATCGTCTACAGCAATACATTTAATTTTCATAACCATCGGTGTTTATAGGAATAATAACACGTGCGAGAAATTCATTGCCATTCGTTTCCGTTACAAGAAGGTCCCTGTCGGGATATAGCAATGAAAGGCGTTTACGGAGATTTTCCAGGCCAATGCCCGAGCCACTTTTGTCTTCAATTGTTTTTGGGAAAGAACTATTTCTGACAGAACATATTACTGCGGTTTCTGCCTCGATAGTTATTTTTATTTCGATAAAAGACGGCTCCTTTGGATTGACTCCGTGTTTGAAAGCATTCTCTACAACAGAAATGAAGAGCAGTGGAGGGATTATAATTCCGTGGTCATTTTCCGGAAGCTCTAATGTTACCGGAACGTTTTTAGGCAGGCGAAGTTTCATGAGATTGCAATACCCTTCTACAAATTCCAACTCTTTTCTTAATGGAATCTTCTCTCTTGATGCTTCATACAACTGATATCTGAGCATTTCACTCAGACTATGGACTGCAAACTGTGCCTGTTCCTGATTAAATGCAATCAATGCATAAATATTATTGAGGGAGTTAAACAGAAAATGGGGGTTCAGCTGACTCTTTAACTGAAGCAATTCGGCGGCAGTATTTTCCTTTTCAAGTTGTTGCATCTTAGATTGAACCTCATACCAGCGTCCGGTCATTTTAATTGCAACACTTACAAAAACCACCATGATATGGATGATTACGGTTGCGACAAAGGGCATACCTCTGGGAGGTTCTACGTGTCGTCCGGGCTCAAGAGCCATGAAGTATTCTCTGGTTAAGTCTAATGTTAAACTTAATATCGTGATAATGATAAAATTCCAGAGAATAAACTTGAAAGTGTTTTTATTAAACAGGTATCTGTTTATGAGGTAATGATAGTTAAAATAGAAAATTAAAATATATGTCAAGGGCATTAATAATATTCCTAAGCCGTGATCAAAACTTATTGCTTCTCCACGTAATAATCCAAAAATGAATGGCATAGACATTACGCCCCCCCAAATGAATATGTGGGTGAAAATCTCGATTCTCTTGTTAGTCTTTGGCAACATGGTGGCAAAATTTATATGTGAAGATAGGGATTTTATAATTATTCGTAGCGGAGAGCAACTATAGGGTCCAACTGTGAAGCTTTTTTTGCCGGATACCAGCCAAAGAATACACCAGTGGCAAAGCATACACAAAACGAAAGGAGTATAGATGCAATATTAACAATAAATGGCCATCCCAGAATTGATGAAGCAACGAAAGTAAGCGCTATCCCAAACAAGATTCCCACTATGCCGCCAATTAGGGAGATGATTATAGACTCTGTAAGAAACTGCATAAGGATATCCCACTTTAAAGCACCAATGGCCATCCTGAGACCTATCTCCTTTATGCGCTCAGTAACCGTAACATACATTATGTTCATAATGCCAATTCCTCCTACTATCAGCGAGATTGCTGCAATTGCCGCTAAAAGGGCAGTAAGCATTCCTGTAACATTAGAGATCATAGATAACATCTCTGCCTGTGTCCTTATTTCAAAGTCAGCATCATCTGTTGGCTGAAGCTTATGGGTGCGTTTGAGGATTGCGGAAAGTTCAGATACTGCTGCAGCCGAACGTTCTTCAGAAAGAGCATTAGCAAATATAGTATGATAGTGGGTTATTGCCAGTATTCGTTTTTGAACAGTCGTATAGGGCAGATAGACAACATTGTCCTGATCTTGTCCCATAGCATTTTGCCCTTTTGATTCCAGAATGCCAATTACCTTAAGAGGCAAATTGTTGAATCTAATGAACTGCCCTACGGGATATGTTCCGTCGGAAAAGAGTTCATCTACAATGGTTTTTCCTATAAGGCACACCTTGGCAGCATTATCCACATCATTTTGTGAAAAAAGTATTCCCCGTTCAAGTTTAATTTCACGAATTGAAAAGAAAGGAATATCCACCCCTTGCAGCGATGATGGTGTATTGTTTGTGCCGAATACCAATTGTCCGCTCGCATTCACAGATGGCGAAACGGATCTTATCTCTTTGGCCTCTCTTTTAATTGCGTCAACATCCTCTTTAGTAAGTGTCTTTGCGTTTGTAGAACCCATACTCACACCACCCTTTTGTTGCGACGCAGGTGCGATGAAGATCATGTTTGAGCCGGTAGAAGATATTTCGTCCTTGATATTTTGTGTGGAGGCTTGACCAAGGGCGATCATAGCAATAACAGATGAGATGCCTATTATAATTCCCAACATTGTCAATATTGCCCTTGTTTTATTTCTTAAAAGTGCATTGTATGCAATTCTTATATAGTTGTACCATTTCATAATTAAATATTTAAAGGTCATTATTATCCAAAATTGGTAGTTGAGCCAAGGCATCTTCTGCAGAAAGCTGAATTATTGGAGAGTCACTTACAATCAATCCATCCTTAAGACGAATTGCCCTTGTAGTGAAATTTGCAATGTCCGGCTCGTGAGTGACAAAGACAATACATTTTCCCTCCGAATTTAACTTTTGAAACAGTGTCATAATCTCGTAGGATGTACGTGTATCCAGATTGCCGGTAGCCTCATCGGCAAGAATCAAGACAGGGTCATTTACCAAAGCCCGGGCAATAGCCACTCTTTGCTGCTGACCTCCGCTAAGTTGATTTGAATAATGCCTGCTTCTGTCGCTGAGTCCTACAAGGTTAAGAGTGTGCATAGCTTTCTCTTTTCTCTCTTTAGGAGAAACTGTAGGATTATATAAAAGGGGTAACTCAACGTTTTCCAATGCAGAAGTACGGGGTAGAAGGTTATATGACTGAAAGACAAAGCCGATTTTACGATTTCGTATCTTTGAAAGCTCCTTGTCATCTCTGTCGGATACAGGTATTCCATCTATAAAGTACTCTCCGGATGTTGGTTTGTCCAGACAGCCAAGAATGTTGAGCAATGTGCTTTTCCCGGAACCACTCGCCCCCATTATCGATACAAACTCCCCTTCATTTACTCCAAACGAGACAGACCTTAAGGCATGTACCTTCTCGGACCCCATTATAAATGAGCGGGTCAGCTTTTCTATTCTCAATATTTCATTTTTCATCTCTTACTATTGTTATAAAGCTGCATGTCCACCTCCCGGAGGAGGAGTTGGTAATATACTTGCCGACGATTTTTCTGCTACGGTTTTTTCTACGCCAACCACAAGTACGTCGCCATTTTTAACTCCGGATAATATTATTGAAGTAATCCCGTCAGTTGCACCTGCTGTAACAGGAACAGCTTTAAATCCTTTTTCTGTTTTTATCCATACCTTATTTCCTGTTATGTTTCCATTTTCAACAATGTTGTTACCAATATTTGTCAGATCAGGAGTGAAATACAGTGCCTCTGCCGGAACACAAATTCCTTTTGGCGACTGTGTTATAATTGATATGTTGGCCGTCATGCCGGGGAAAAGTTTTTCGTCGGGATTTGGTGCCGATATAATAACTGTATAGGTGACAACATTCTGTACAACCGCCGGCTCCAGACGTATTTGTGAAACGGTACCGCTGAATTTCTCTCCTGGATAGGTGTCAACAGTGAAACTGGCATTTTGTCCTATCTGTATTCTTCCTATATCGGCCTCATCTACCTTTGCCTCTACCTGCATTTTGGTCAAATCATTTGCAATAGTGAAGAGGGTAGGAGTGTTGAACGAAGCTGCAACTGTCTGCCCTTCGTCAACGGCACGGTTTAGCACTCGCCCGGAAATTGGGGAGTAAATATCTGCATAAGAGAGGTTGATGAGTGCCTGCTCAAGATCTGCTTTTGAATTTGTTACCGAATTCACTGCACTTGTCAGCCGGTTTGTTGCATCTTCAAGACTTGCCGCAGTTGCTGCGTTTTTTTCAAAAAGAGACTTGGTCCTGTCATAATTCTGTTTTGCAAAGAGTGAGTCACTTTTCGCATTGTTCAATGATGACCGGCTTTGCCTTACTCTTTCAGACAGGGTCGATTTGTCTAGTTCTGCCAGCAAATCTCCCTTTTTAACAAGAGAGTTAAAGTCGGCATGAATTCTTTTGACGATTCCAGAAACCTGGGTTCCTACATCTACCTTAATTACTGGCTGAATATTGCCGCTTGCTGTTACTGTCAGTTCAAATTCCCCTTCGTGGGCAACGTATGTTATTAGTTGAATGTCAGAGTTACTGCCTTTTTTTATAAATGGTATTGCAACCAAGATTATAACTACGATGACTGCTAATAAGATGATAATCTTTTTTTTCATTATTGTTATTGTTTTATATTGCTATTTCAAGACCCATGTACACATCCAGTACCTTTCTGTTAAGAAGAAAGCTGTACTTGCTTTGCAAATAATTGTTTAACGCATTCAGATAATTATTTTGCTGTTGCAGCAGCTCGGCTGTTGATATTAGGCCGGCGTTATATTGTATCCTGTATGAGTCATAATTTTCTTTATAGGCTTTATATCCGGTCTCTGCTGCACTTAATTTATTCTGTTCTGCCACCACTCCGTTGTACTCTTGTTCCAGCTGTATCTGTATATTCGATTCAGTCTCTTTTGCCTCTATTTCTGTCTGCTCTCTACGATATTGACTTTGTTTTACGTTGGATTTAACCTTTCCTCTGTTCCAGAGGGGAATAGTTACAGATAGTGAGAGTTGTTCGCTCAAATTGTTTGTAAACTGGTTGTTCCAGGATGTTGTACCACCGGAATATCCGGTAGAGACGGAACCGCCTATGGAAACAGATGGAGTGAGTCCACCTTTGGCAATTTTTACATCAAGGTTAGCCAGCTCTATATTCTGATTGCTGATTTTTATATCGGGTAACCAAGTCAGAGTCTCTTCCATAAATTTTGCCAATTCCGGCAGCGTAAGGGTTTTGACAGAGGTAACAGAATCGGGAGGTAATACCTCAATATTTGTTGATGATTCTGTGCTTAGATATTTTTTTAACTCCAGTACTGAACTCTCGCGTTTAACCTTGCTGTTTAAATAGTTGAACCTGTCACTTGCAACCTGTGCATCAAGTAAGAGATAGTCGCTTTTCAGTATTTTACCGGCACTTAATTGTATCTCTCCCAGCTTACACTGCTCTTCGCTTATCTTTAAAACCTCATTCTGATATTTTTGCAGTTCGTCATTCATAAGAACAGACAGAAAGGACTTTATTACGTTTATAACCAGCAGATTTTGTGCTTGTGCCATTTTAGTTCCTGACTGTTCCAGAAGTAGTTGGTTTTTTCGTATACTATTCAAACTTTGCCCTCCGTTATAAAGTGTTGCCTGTGAGTTTATGCTATAATTGCCATTGAGAACGGTATTAGCTGTCTGGCTGTTCTTGCTATCGGATAACCCTTGTGTAAGGGATCCACTCAGATTCGGCAACAAATCTCTTTTAGACTGTTTCAGATCCTCTTCTGCACTGCTCTTGCCAATCATAAGCTTTTGTTGGCCGTAATTATTCTCCAATGCGTAGTTAATAGCATCGTTAAGCGTCATTTTTAGAGTGGGGCCACTCTGTTGGGCAAAAACCGTCCCCCATGCAACCAACAGTATAATTGTCAATACTCTTTTCATTGTTGTTTCCTTTAACTTGTTGGCACAAAATTATAGAGGGGACCATGAGCACCCAAGCAACATCTGTACGCAGGCAGGTTTTATCGACAGATAGTAAATATTTGCCGACGAAACCTCGGTTGTCTCAAAAGTTAAGCTTTAGCCGTAAGAAACCCATATTAAAATGGTTTGTCAGGCCCGAGGTAAACTGACCTGAAAATGATTGTGCTATTAGAGAAAAGTCTATGTTTTCTGTAAGTGAGTACGAGAGAGAGGGACCAATAAAAATTCCGTCTAGCTTTGGAAAGTACATCACTGCCAAAGAGACATTGAATAGCGGAGTGACGGGATAGCTGCCCTGCATCATAATGGAAAGATCTGTAAACGAGAGGTTTTTTGCCGACAGGGTCATATTGTAATAATCTGCAAAACTCTGTATGTTACCCGATTTAGTCTGTCGGTACAAAAATTCAAATTGTAGGACAAAAGAGTTTTTGAAAGCATACTCACTTCCAAGAGATAATGAAAATACACCGGATGTGTCTGAAAAGTTCTTTTTAGGATGAAAATATGATACCTCTCCCCTGAATGAGGCTTTAAGGATATTGCCCGCCCAACCTGTACCCAATACGTAATCCTCTTCATTCAAAATACCTCCCAGAAACTGAAAATCGTAATTCCATTTATTGAAACGATAAAGCAGGGCAGAGGTTACTTTATGGTTTTTATCAAGTTTGATTGCAAAATCCAAAGCAGATGTGCTGCTTCCGTAATATTGCAGGCGTATAGCGTCGCTCCCGGGCTTTTCCATATAGTCGAAATCAAGAAAAGAGTAGGCATTGAAGAGATCGTTGGGGTTCCATGTGAAGCATTGTCCCCAGTTAATTCTCTGCCGACCTGCCCTGATCTGAAATTTGCCCTTGGTGTAATCGATGAAGGCTCTCTCAATCTTTGAGTTGAAAACATATGATTTGCTGGAAGAGATGTTTGTAGAGAGGTTCACGAAACCATTGTCTGAATCTATCAGCTTAGCATACCCAGGAATGCTTTTGACAGATTCTCCGGTTATAAATCTGTTGCGCATTTCTATGTTGACAGTCAGGCTGTTTGAGCGGTTATTCCATTTAAAGTTTAGACGATTATGAATAAGATTGTCCGATGTCCAGTCACTGTCCCATTTCGAGAACATGAATGATTGCATGTTTGTAACATAACCATTCAAGGACCAGTTTCGTAAAACGCTGTCTTCCGCGGCAGAAGTGATGTTCTTACCATAAATGACAACGGAAGAGAGACAGGCAACAATAAGAAAAATAAAAAAGCGAAATCTCATTTAGCTAATTATTCTGGTTAACTGGTTTTTATATCAGAAACAACAACGCCGTCCTGAATAGTAATAACACGTCTGGCCTTGCTCACAACACGCTGGTCGTGAGTGGAAAAAAGGAATGTAATATTCTCTTCTCTGTTAAGCCTTTCCATAATTTCCAGAAGGTTCTCGGTAGATTTGGAGTCAAGGTTTGCAGTAGGCTCATCTGCAAGTATGAATTTCGGTTTGGAGGCCAAAGCTCTTGCAACAGCCACCCTTTGCTGCTGACCACCGGAAAGTTTGTTGGGTCGGCTATCCATCCTGTCACCTAAACCAACGGCATTAAGAAGTTCCGTTGTCCTTTTTTCCCTGTCTTCTTTGGATTTACCTTGCAGATGCAGGATAAACTCTACATTCTCCTTTGCAGTGAATACCGGTATGAGATTGTATGCCTGAAATACAAAGCCAATATTCTTCATTCGGAAATCTGTTTTTTGCCTGCCGCTAAGTTCTGTGATCTTTACACCATCAATAATAACATCCCCTTTAGTAGGTTCATCCAGACCTCCGACAATATTGAGCAGAGTAGTCTTTCCTGAACCGGATGGACCAACCACTGCAGTGAATTCGCCTTCCTCTATCTTAAGGTCAATTCCGTTTACAGCATAGACCGGCAACGACTTTCCATCGTACACTTTGTGCAAACCATTTATTTCAATTATGCTCATATTGTAACTAAATAAATATTAATAGATTTAACTTCTTATTGCCTCTGACGGGTTAAGTTTAAGAGCTTTATATGCTGGATAAAGCGAGGAAAAAATACCAGTAATGATTACCATTATAGTGACAATGATCATTGTTCCGGAATCTATTACAGGATAAACAAAAGATGAGTAACCCATACTTGAAAAAGCATCTTTCCAGAAAAAGAGGTCGATACCCTGATGTCCAAAATACCTTATAACAAAGTAACCGATGATAATTCCCAAAACTCCACCAGTGAGAGAGAGAAACACAGTCTCCAGCATTATCATCATAAAAACCTTTACTTTGTTCATTCCTATAGCCATCAGCATCCCAAGTTCCCTAACCCGCTCCATAATAACCATTAGCATTGTGTTTATTATTCCGAAACATAAAGCCAACAGTATGACTACTATGAAAATATACATATACTGATTCATTGCACTTACCAGATAACCGGCTTCCGGACTTATTTGCATCCAACCCTTTGCCTCTAGTTCAGGGAAACAAGCCGAAATAGCTTTTAAGGCAGACTCAGTATCATTGTTGTTATTCAACAGAATGGCTATCTCGTGTGCTTCGGTTTCATTAAGCCCGGTAAGCCTGGAGATGTCGCTGTTCCTTACATATACATTTGCCTCGTCGAACATAAGATTGTCTGTCTTGTAGATGCCGACTATCCGGAATGCCCCTCCTGTAATATTGTTATTTACATCCTGAACTGTAAGTATTACCTTGTTTTTGAGTTTGACTTTTAATTTTTTGGCAAGAGCCTCTCCAATGACAATAGAGTTCTTGCCGATGTCATCCAGATATTTACCTTCAAGGATTTTAGAGTGGAGACCTGTAACCTTTTTTTCATCTTCAGGATCTATTCCTGTGATCTTTACTCCAGTGCCTGTTTCTGCCGATGCCACCATTGAGTTTATCACTATCCTCTTACAGGCAGCTGATACGTTTGGAATACCTCTTACAACCTCTACTAAACTGTCGGAATTGGCAATGCTGAGAGTGAACTGATCGTTGTCCATAAATCCCGGCTGATGAATCTGGATATGAGACATCTCCATGCTGATTATTGACTGTATGCGATCATTTACCATACCATTCATAAAAGCCATAAGAAATATTCCAGCAAATATTCCAAGAGTTACAGCAGTGATTATGACAGAGCTTCTTAATTTGTTCCGCCATAAATTCCTCCATGCAAATGAGACAATCATAACTAATAATTTAATTTTAGCTTCTTAGGGCTTTGCTTATTTCCAACCTTGTTATATTAAACACCGGATACAGGCCAATTAGAAGAGTGAATACAAAAATTGTAATTGCTTGATTATAGTATACAAACGGAACCATCGAGAACGGCATTATGGGTTCAAATCCCATCTGTAGCATTGTTTCTGCTGCTTGTCCGGTAAGCGGAATTGGGTGATACAAGAAGTACCATGTTATTGGAATGCTGGCTGCAATGCCGGCAATAACTCCAACAAATCCAAGCATTATAGTTTCCAGGAGCAGAACATAGCCCAACTTGTATTTCTGCATCCCGACGGCTACAAGCACACCAAATTCCTTTCTTCGTTCTGCAGTCATCATCATGACTGTGCCTAATATACCAAATGCTATAATAAGGTAGAGAATGCCTTTCATTATTATACCTGAAGCTCTGTCGCTGTCTATCTGTTTAATAAGCATGCTGTTCATCTCCTTCCAGTCCATAACCTCATATTCGTCACCAAGTTTTAATGCAAGCTTTCTCTTAATAACCGGAACCTGATCTGCATCGTCTACCATAACTACAACCGAAGTTAGTCTGCCTTGAGCGGAGAACAGCTCCTGTGCCGTTGTCATATCCATATAAACCGCCGTCCTGTCCAGATCTGGTGAGGGTTGTTTTATTATACCGCGAACCGGATATTTGCCGGCAGCACTCCCTCCGTGGTAGCCCTGACTCAACAGAATCAAAGTATCATTAAGACCTACCTTCATATATTTTGCAAGGGTGCTGCCTAAAACAACGCCAGTATCACCATTAGTCAGATATCTTCCCTCAGATATTCTTTTGGAAAGATTTGTGATGCTATCCTCTTGTTGAGGTGCTATCCCAATTACCATCACCCCTTTTGTAATATCTTCCATAGAGGCAAGGGCATAATTTTCCAGTCTGGGAGTAGTTACCGTTATTCCCTTCAGAGATGGAATTTTTGGTTTTGCTAATGTGTAATCCAGAGTATTGTTGATTATTTTATCGCTCCAGTACCCTTTTTGATGGATCTGAATATAACCGGAATAGAAATTCACTATAGTCTTAATATACGATTCATAGGATCCCTCCTGCATGGAAGACATAAAGGAGGAGAGAACGACACCAAAGAAAACCGAGGCGGAACATATAATTGTACGTCGTTTGTTTCGCCAGATATTTCGCCATGCAAGTTTTATGTAATCCTTCATAAGACTTTACAGTTTATTTGATTGATTTCATATTCTGTTGGGAGAAAAAACTGTCGGGAATGGGCTTGTTATAAACTGCTTTGACGATATCAAGCACTGTTTTGTTCCCTTTTTTATTTGCTGGTTCTATTTCCATCCTTGTAGGTACCACTCTGTCGCCCATCTGCTTTATGTTGTAAGCATTCATCATGTTAACGAGTTCCATATCCTCATCGTAATACTCAGCTTTCCACTCATTGAATCCATCAACGGTTATCCAGGTAATCACCTTGCCCCATGTAACGGGAGCATCGGGCAGAGGTATCAACTCTATTTTAAAACACTCTTTATCTCTTACCGTTTCTTTACCAAGTAACTTCTGGGTATAGTCTACAACGATTGATGACTCCTTTACCAAGTCGTCGTTGGTATAGTCAGAGCCCATCCAGGACTGCATCATCATTGATGGGGGTATCTTTATCATCTTCTCAATTGAAGGAACCCAGTTCCACATGTCTTTCTGACGCTTCAGAAAAACCTGACCTTTCTCCTTTGCAGGAGCTGTTATATAGATGAGTGAATATTCAGTTCCTTTTGACCATGACTTCATAGATATTGTCCTTGTCCAGTCGGGACGGATAATTGTCAATGTCATTTCGCCGGAACTTGTCAAACCTCGCCCCTTCTCATCGGCTTTTTTTATTATCTCCCTCGCAGACAACTGTTGAGAGTAAGTTTCTGAGAAAGAGAAAATTATAATGCAAAAAAGCAGGAACCCCTTAATTGCAAAACGATAGTTCATATTTATTCAGTTTAGTTAAATTGATATAAGATCAATCAAATATAGTAAAGTTTCCATTCTTTAGTAAATTTGAAGCATTAACCTTATGACCGGATTTTCTATGAAAACATCTCTCTCTGCATGCCTGTCGTGCATTCTGCTTGCCTTCAGTATTACTTTTTCCGTAAACTTGTCGGCCCAGCCTTTAAACAGTGTTTATAAAAATCCGCTTGTCTTTGGCAATAACAGGATTACCCTCATATCTCCGACTCTTTTCAGGCTTGAATATGCAGAAGGGGGTAAATTTCTCGATAATCCTACAATGTTTGCTTGGTCGAGGGATACTCTTCTGACGGAGTTCAAAGTAACACGACTTGGCGGAAACAGGTATCAGATAGAGACTTCTGCGCTGAGGATGGTTTATGATAACGATAATTTCCCTTTCGGTCTTCTCAATTTTGAGGCATTCTACAAGAGTGGCGGAAAAGAGAAACGGTTTACAATAAGGAACATCCATAAAAACAATCTTGGGGGAGCTATCTCTACTCTTGACAGAGTTGACAAACCAATTCCTTTGAATGACGGGCTACTGAGCCGCGACGGTTGGTATATCATCAACGATGCCGGCAAGGAGATACTTGTCGACAACTGGATTGCACAAAGAGACAAGGGGCATGTACAGGATCTCTATTGCTTCGTATATGGCGACAACTACAAGGAGGCACTCAGTGACCTGGGAAGGATAAGCGGAAATGTACCAATGACGCGGAAATATGTACACGGTGTGTGGTATTGCAGATACTGGCCCTACACTTCCGCAGAGTATCTGGAACTTGTGTCGGGTTACAGGGAGCATGATTTTCCGCTGGATATGATGGTTTTTGACATGGACTGGCACACTGTGGACGCAAAGGTGGGTACGGGCCATGCGAGCAACCGGGGGTGGACGGGCTATACATGGAACAAGGAGCTGATTCCTGACCCTGAGGGGTTGATTGACAAGATGCTGAAGGAGAATATCTATGTGAGCCTTAACGAACATCCGCATGATGGAATTCGTCCGAATGAAGAGCAGTATCAGGCATTTATGAAGGCTATGGGCAGAGAGGCAAACGGAGAGACTATTCTGTTTGATGCCTCGGACAGAGCATACATGGAGAACTTCCTGAAATATGCGCATGGCCCGGGTTGGGACATGGGTATTGCTTTCTGGTGGCTTGATTGGCAGCAGGATTATCTCTACCCGTATGTTCGGGGTACAAACATGAACCATCTGAGCTGGCTCAACAAGCTCTATTATGAGGATTCTTCACGGGAGGGGTTGCGTGGAGCAGGTTACAGCAGATGGGCCGGCTGGGGCGACCATCGTTACCCTATACAGTTTTCGGGTGATGCCCATGCTAACTGGGCGATGCTTGCCTTTGAAGTGGAGCTCACAGCTACAAGCGGGAACGCCGGTTGTTATTACTGGGCGCACGATATTGGAGGTTTCTATGAAGGTGACAACCCCGAGATGTTTGCCCGCTGGACACAGTTCGGGGCGCTAAGTGCCGCATTGAGGGTACATTCACAGAAAGCCGGCAAGATAGACCGCCGGCCCTGGATATGGGGTGAACAAGCCACTGGCTCAATGCGTAAGGCTTACCATTTCCGTTCTCAAATAATGCCCTACATCTATTCAAGCATATGGCAGACACACAAAACCATGGTTCCTCTAAGCAGGGCAATGTACATAGACTACGGCAATGATGAGGAGTCCTACAATAACCCGCAGCAATTCATGTTTGGCGACCTGCTTCTGGCGGCCCCTATCACAACAGCCGGCGAGGGTGAAAATCTTGTAGCTTCGCAAAAGGTATGGTTTCCAAAAGGCGATTCGCCGGATTCGATCAATTCGCCCAAAGTCGGACAATCCGAAGATACTTGGTATGATTTTTTTGATGCCACTCCATACAAGGGCGGGACAAAGGCTATAGTGAAAAAGGGGATAGACGAATTTCCTCTGTTTGTCAAAGGGGGGTACCTTCTTCCGATGCAACCCTATACAGAACGCCCTGCCTCTACACCTCTTACATGTCTGATCCTCAAAGCCTGGCCGGGCGCCGATGGTTCGGACAACAGCTACACCCTTTATGAGGATGACGGGCTGACAACAGAATATCTTAAGGGTAGCTATGCAACTACAGAGTTAATATACAAACGAGCAGGCAACAAGATTCAGTTGACGGTCGCTCCAACCAAGGGGTCCTATACCGGTCAGCCCCAAAACAGATCATACACCTTTGAGTTGGCAGGTATAAAAGAGATGGGGGAGGTAGTCGAAGTACGGGAGACATCGAATTCAAATAATCAAGGAGTAATAAACAACAGGCAAAAATCCGGCAATAAAAAACCTAAATCGCAAGCCATATTCAATAAAACTACCGGAATGTACACAATTGAGGTTAGCAGCCGTTCAATAAGGGAGCCACTTCAGCTGGAGGTGACTTTCTGAACGAAAATGGACGGTATGTGTATATCATGATAGATAAAAATAGTATATTTGCTAAAAACATATATTATGATAGATAAAATATTGCAATTGCGACCTTTTATCCCTAGGCCAATTTACACAGAAAGGATAACTCCTTTTATTGATAAAGAAATAATTAAGGTAATAACCGGTCAACGTCGTGTGGGTAAAAGTTATATTCTACTTCAGTTGATAGTTGAGATACGGAAGGGTAATAATAATGCTAACATTATATATGTTAACAGTGAGCTTAAACCTCACAGTCATATTGTTGACGATAATACGCTGTATAACTATGCAAAAGATAATATTAAACAGGGAGTAAGAAACTATTTGTTTGTAGACGAAATTCAGGAGATAGTAGGATTTGAAAAGGCGCTCAGGAGCCTACTAGCCGAGAATTGTTGCGATATCTTTTGCAGTGGTAGCAATGCAAATATGCTTTCTGGAGAATTGGCAACATTATTAGCTGGCAGATATATTGAGTTTGAGATTCACAGTTTAGGGTATGATGAGTTTTTGGATTTTTTCTCACTTGAGAACACAACTCAAAACTTGAATAGGTACCTTACTGTGGGTGGAATGCCGTATATGAAGGTGATTGGTTTTGAGGAATATGCTGTATTTGAGTACTTACGTAATGTTTATTCGACTATTTTGTTAAAGGATGTGGTAGCCAGAGAGAGGATTCGCAATGTTGTTTTTTTAGAAAACTTAGTAGAATATTTGTCAGATAATGTTGGAAACCTTTTTTCTGCCACAAACATCGCAAAATATCTTAGGTCCCAAAGAGCATCTATAACTCCGCAGGTTGTAATTAATTACATAAAAACTCTTACAAATGCGTTCTTTATCTATAAAGTGCCTCGTTATGATATTGGGGGCTTAAAAATTTTTGAGGTAGGCGAGAAATATTACTTTGAAGACATAGGATTGCGGAATTGTATAAGAGGCTTTGATATGAGAAAAGATATCGGAAAAGTAATGGAGAACGCTGTTTTTCTCCATTTGATCCGGTGTGGATACAAGGTCAGAATCGGGCAAATTGGGGGTAATGAGATAGATTTTGTTGCTGAAAAGGATGGAAGTCGTATCTACTTACAAGTCGCCTATATGCTTTTTGATAAAGCTACAACTGACAGGGAATTTGGAAATCTTCAAAAAATCACCGACAACTATCCAAAATATGTAATCACTATGGACGAATATGGTTCCGGAAGTAATAATGAGGGAGTTATGCAGTTACATTTAAGAGACTTTCTTGTGATTAATAACTTATGAAGAACCTTCGCTTCACTGGTGAATCAAACCGTTACTAATTGTAACGATTTTAAATATGGTTCAATCAATGCACAAGTAGCATTCGCTACAAGTTGTAGACAATCTGGCGACAACTAAAATTCACGCACCCACGCGGGGTGCGACTGATAAGGCTAAACGATCTTGTTCCAATTCCAATATGGTACGATTAAAGGATGTGCTCTCAATAGTCTTAGAACGGCCATTATAGTTTCAATTCCAATATGGTACGATTAAAGGAAAAAAAATCGGGCATTCGTGCAGAATCAAAAAAAGTTTCAATTCCAATATGGTACGATTAAAGGGCCTCCATCTCAATATATGACTGCGGGTATATGGAGTTTCAATTCCAATATGGTACGATTAAAGGTGCAGCTTCTTGTAGCTGCCTTTGAGCTTCATTTGCGTTTCAATTCCAATATGGTACGATTAAAGGAAGAATCTCCCGGAGTTCATGTTCGGACAGCACAAAGTTTCAATTCCAATATGGTACGATTAAAGGTTCCTGTACATCGACAATACTGTGAGCCATTCTTGTTTCAATTCCAATATGGTACGATTAAAGGCCAACACCTTCCGGACTGCAGTCAGAGATCTCACCAGTTTCAATTCCAATATGGTACGATTAAAGGGCGGATATTGCTGCCCCTTTCAATGACTTTTGCGAAGTTTCAATTCCAATATGGTACGATTAAAGGAACGCAATTAGGCACAGACCCCCATGCAATCTTCGTTTCAATTCCAATATGGTACGATTAAAGGATTAATAAGGGCGATGATGTTTGCGCTTATTCCGCTGTTTCAATTCCAATATGGTACGATTAAAGGTTCCCAAACATGTCTAGTGCCGGCTTCGGCCCCGACTCCGTTTCAATTCCAATATGGTACGATTAAAGGGCACCAATCCTTTAAACAAGAAAGTGTCTTCGTAGTTTCAATTCCAATATGGTACGATTAAAGGGTGGAAATAGAGCGCAATACAGCAAAACATTTTCAGGTTTCAATTCCAATATGGTACGATTAAAGGAGAATAAAATTATCCTCTTCACTATATTTTCTCTCGTTTCAATTCCAATATGGTACGATTAAAGGATAATATTCCAGAGGTGCAAGGTGCAACAACGGAGTTTCAATTCCAATATGGTACGATTAAAGGGTCCCTCTGAATTACTTCAGGAGGAGCAAGCCTCCGTTTCAATTCCAATATGGTACGATTAAAGGCATGTTCCTGATGTGGTTTGAGACGGGACACACCCGTTTCAATTCCAATATGGTACGATTAAAGGCCGTTTGCAAAGATATAAAAGAATGCGCTAAATCAGATGTTTAGCGCACTCTTTATTGCGAAAACGGCTTGATAAATATGTCGATATATAATAGTATGATTTTGCCGGATGTTCGACAACTATGTGTAATTTGCAGTATTACAATATGTCAAAGAACAATTTGGATGTATATTATTCGAAAATCGCCGAGTATAGCAAAAAAATATTGCCACCGACAACCTGTTTATATAAAATTATCAATGCTACATCTTTCTTTACCAACTATTTGCTTCTCCATCCATCGTTCGTCAGAATTCTTAAAAAGTATAACACTATCAACCTCTTTATCCATGATTCTGTCTACTCGCAAAAGTAACTCTTTAAGTTTTACCTCACTAATCTCCCCTTCAAAAACAGAATTCTGAATCCAACACAGATATTTCCGGCAAAGTCGTAAAATTTTGCCAACTCTTTTCTCCCCAACGTCGTATACCAAAATTACATACATTACCAATACATTTTAAAAGGTTTGTACTCCTCCATGTCAAGAATATGTTTGCATAGTTTATAGCATTCAAGTTTTATCAGATGTTTGTAGCTGACATTCCGCTTTAAACTGCGATGCTGAATAGTCTCCAATAACCGGTCTTCAATCGCCTGAACAAAAATCTTTTTTCCTGCATTGTTCAGCAGGCACTGATTTAAATTCTGATCAAAATGTTTGCTTTGAATCTCCTTCTTATTGAGAACCTTGAAAATGACACGGTCGATTATTATCGGCTTAAAAATTTCCGCAACATCAAGAGCAAGTGAAAATCTCCGATACCCAGGCTCGTGAAGATAGCTGATAGTCGGGTTTAACTGCGTTTGATGAATTGCCCTCAGACAAAGAGAATAACACATCATATTGCCGAAGGAGATTAGGGCATTAACCTCATTTTGTGGAGGTTGTTTAGTCCGTGACCCCATTTCAAAATCGTTGAGGATCAGGTTAAATGCCTCATAGTATGTTTGTCTGATATTACCCTCGATACCCATTAGCTGGGCAATTGACTCTGATTGTCCTATCTTAGAAATGAACCCATTCATCGACTCAATCATTGGCTCCATATCTTTTCCGCGCCGGTTGTAATACTGAAGATTCTTAACCATATTGAAAGCCGCCCCCTCTATGAATTTTCTGGCAATTATCATTCGTTTGGATAGCTTCTGATAGTGGTTGACCTGACTGATAATTACCTTTCCAGCAAGGAGATAGTCCTTGGGCATAAAGGACCCGCTATAGTTTTCGTAATAATCAAAAAAATGTACAGCCACATCACTCTTCCCCAGGAAATTAAACAACGAGCTGCTGGCTTTTAAAGATCCAAAGACAAAAAAATCACTTACGTTTTCAATAGGTATATACCTAGGCTGACCATAGTCCTCGCTGCCATCCTCATTCTCAACTATCGGTGTGAATTTAAGAGTATTGTCTTTTCTGACCATCTCTCCCGGATTGAACAAATAGTAGGTTCTTTTCATAAAACTTCCTCCTCATTACAATAGCAGAAATCGAAATAGCTGCAATTTTTACAAATTTTAGATTTAATTACTGGCGGACATTCATCGGCACCAATAATATTTTCAATGATCTTTTCATCATCCTCAATTCTGGCTCTGTCGCTGTCTGACAGATAAACTTTATTGGTTTTTCTGAGAACAGGATACTCCAAAATTCCGGAAACACCCTCTATACACATCTTTTCCAGAGTGTATATATAGAACTTCAGTTGCCACTCGTGGGCATCCTCAATTTTATCAGTCCTCTTAATCTCGTGAATGACCCTGTTCTTCTGATCGTAAAAATCAATCTTTATCCCCGCAATCTCGACCTCCTGATACCTCTCTGCCCTTTGCGGATAAGAGTTCTCGTGAATCAGCTTCCCGTCATACACCGCATCGGAAGTATGCTCCATCGCAATCCCATTCGCAAACAACCAAAGCTTGCGATGGCAGATGTGGAAGTAGTTGAAATGAGTGCCGGTGATGTTCATAATGCTAAATCTTGTTATATATTATTTAAGGGGCGTCTATAAAATAGATAATAACTAATACAGTTTATTGATTATTCCCAATAATCTTTCTTTTTGGATATTCACCCGTATACGCCATTTGCTATTAAATTCACCATCATTCTCTCCCATTGGATCTAACAATGTGTATCTTTTATTAACCATTTTGAACACCTCTTTTTGAAAAACAACAAATCTTTTCATCTCGAATATCTCGGACAAAAATGCCAATCGCTTCAATACCGATAAATTATTCATTTGTTTGCCATAAGAGAGCAACTTAGTGCTACTGATATTGGCATTATAAAACGCACGAATTAACTCTTCGTATCCACCTGAATATTTAGGCAAATCGAAGCAGTCAAGCAGAGTCTTTTCGATATCAGTAATGCGGAAGGACTCATTACCATAACCCATGTGTGTTATACCGCATACTTTATTGGCATTCACCTTAATGAATTTGTATCGGACATTAAAGACTTTCTTGTTGTTTTTTGATGTTGTCGACAAAGAATAAATCGTATTAGGAATCTGTTCTGTAAGGTTATGCATATTCAATGCGGTCCAATAACCAACAACACTGTCGGCTAATAGCGCGTTAGCAATAATATTCGGGTTCCTGAAATTTCTTACACAATAAAGTCCTTTCTCAATACGAAATAATTGACCGTTACGCACCAATTTCTTTAAAGTTGGTTTAAGGCACATGTAATCCTGACCAGCTAAGGTCAATAGCTTTTCAGTGGTTAGAATTGAAATCTCATTGTCTGCGATTAAATTCATTATCTGAGACTCCTCATTGATTTGATTATCTGGGTTATTCATATAAATTACTTATTACCTTTAGTTGATATATTAGTTGCAAATATAGTACTTATATTATAACGAAAGGTAATAAAATGTAAATAATTTATGTTGATTAAGAAGATTATATATACTTGTTTTTTGACTTGTATTATGCTTGATGTTCGTAATCAAAAGCGGTCATCAGTTCGATAAGTTTTTGTTCTGCTTGTTCAATTGAATCGGCACTGCCAACAGAACCAACTATATAGGCGGAGGCACTTGGCGTAATAAATAAATCAACTTTTACTGTTTCGTCAATTATAGGTATCGCTTGCAACCGGTCTGAATCTTCACGCAGATCGCCCCGGATAGAATAAGCAATTTGATTAGCATTGTCGCTGATGGCAATAGCGACCGTTTCCATTAAACTGAATGTACGTGCCTGATTGGACGTAATACGCCAATTAACTATAGCTTTAGCCAAGGCAGGAATGATTTCTTCTCTTTTTTCTTTGGGACATATCAGGCAGTTTCCAAATATATTTTTACCGTCAATCCATCCTTCTAAACGAAGTTTTGCTTCAATTTCTGGAAAAAGTTCAGGTTCCAACTTGTTAATTGAAACACAAAATAAAGTGCGAAGATCAATCGCAACATCGTATACAAATAAACCGGAAGCTCTGGTTTGACCATTTCCATTATAATACTTAGGCCCTAAATTTCGATTATTGCTTACCAGCCATGCCTCCAACTCATCTTCAGGAATTTCAACCCTGTTACCTTTTTCATCCAACCGAGAAACAATAACTCTGTGATCGTAGGGTTTGTTTGAACGATCAAAAACAACAGGCTCTGTTTCTCTTTCCAATCCTCCCAATAGCGGATGTAATGGTCGCATTGCAGATATAGACAACGGACTACGCCTTTTTACTGTATAAGAATCAGATTTCGCTTTCATATAACCACCAATTAGCTGATCAACAAAAGTTGGATCACATGGAGAATGAGGCTCTTTCATTCCAGCCTTCCCTTTTTTATCAATTTCCCAATTAAAGGTTATCGCAGCGAAGGGCATATCAAGAGCCTCAATAATTGACCGTTTTACTTGTTGACCACTTGAATAAGCTATGTCTTTGTTGAATTGAGCGTCCCGGTAATATTTCTGACCATTAGTAACAGCAAAAACGGTATGTTCTGCATGTCGTAATCCACGTAAATAAATAAAAGGTGTATTCATGGTATTAATTATTAGTTGTTAATGTTTTGTAATTGTATTCAAACTTGATAAGTGTAATAAAAAGTGGGAAAAGATCATACGGCATTTTTAAAACCTCTTCTAGCACTTTTCTAATGAGTTGAGAATTCGAGGGAGATTTTTCAATTATTCCAGTTAGTTCTTCAATAAAATTTTTAACTGATTTAGATTCAATAATTTTTTTATTTTCTTGATCAGTAGTTGTTTTGCCTCTTTTTGCCTCCTTTGATTGACCATCTATTTCAATCAATATTTGAGCAACGCTTGAGGCCATGTTGAGTAATTCTGTTTTGTTTAGCATAGCAATAATCCAAGTTTTAAAAAGTTTATATTGTGTATATGATTCATCATCTAAAAATTTGAAATCCTTACCTAACGAATATATTGCAGTACCTTTTGGCATATATTCGCGAAGTTTATCCGGCTCAATGGCTTTAAGTCCAATTGTTCCTAATTTGCAAGCATCTTTAAAAAAGAAAAAAGTTGATAGACTTTCTATTTCCTCATCTGTCAAAATTGAATCTGTTTTTGAGAAGAATATAGTATCTCTGATTTCGTAAAGCCTTTTTATTTCAGGCAGATACAAGTTTATGAAGCCCAATGTCTGATTAGTGTCTGCAAACTTAAATGCGTTAATGGTATAAATGCTCTTAGGATATTTTTTTGATAAGGCAAAAACTACTTTAACCCAATTAATTGATTCGAATTCCATCAAGCCCATTTTTCTCCATTTCTCAGCTTTACATGGTACTGGTTGGGGTAATTCAAATCCAGAGAGAGGATTTAATGGATCATATAAATTTGAAATTCTATGACATAGCCAATAAGAATTCCAGACTTCAATTTGGTTCCCTTTTAAGTTTGGCGTTTGTAAAAGGAATTTTCGATAAAAATACCATCCTTCGTAAATCCCAAATAATATTTCTGGATCATCAATAATCATTGAATATCCACCACCCATTGAAATTGCCAATCCAATTCCTGCCCAAGAAGCATACATCTCATACGGATCAATGCCAAGAACTATATTTGTAAGCTGACCAGATGTTCCAGCTGCTACATCCTGTGCTGCATAGCCGACCAATGTCGTTAACGAAGCTCCATCTTCCTTGACATTTTTATGAAATCGTTCAAGCTTTATTTCATGGATAGATTTCCCTGTATCTAGCTGTTTTTGTGATACGGATTGAAAAAAAGAAGAATTAGCAACATTTATAAAATGCTTCTCGTCGCTAAAAAAAAGAGGATATAGAATAGTGTCAAAAAATTCTTCGGCACTAATGCTTGTTCCTTTTTTTTCGTTGTAAAGTTCAATTAACCTTTTGCCGATATAACTTGTGTACATGATTATAAAAATTTATCGTGTTCAACTAATTTTAATCCGTAGATTTTGTAATCCGCTGGGTTATGGGGTACCACAAAAGGATTTGATCCAACGGATAATTGTTCGTATTCTGATCGGTACCGGGAGATGGTTTTCCAGTTGATCGGAATTTCAAATTGTATTCGTTCTTCCCAGTTGGCAAGAAGGTATTTGTCACGGTCATCAGATAGAATGCAGGATGCACTTTCAATTTCGAGGGCATCAACCAATACCGCACTCTTGCGGTTGGTCAATTCCAATAAAGAAAAACGATTGTTTTTATAAATCAGATGAATATCAATCTCCTTTGTGTCCAAAATTGGATAAACGAAATCAATCTTTTTCTGTAAACATGTTTCCTCCAATACATTTCCGTTATCTGGCAACTGCTCGAAACTTGATTTCAAAATATCCATTTTGTATGGAAGTACATTTCCAAAAGGAGCAATAACATGAATAGGTTTATACTTTCCAATCGTTTCAGTTGTTCGTTTTCGGTTGACTCGACCAAATCGCTGGATTAGGCTATCAAGCGGGGCGCATTGGGTAATCATTCGGTCGAAACTGATATCCAGGCTAACTTCAACTACCTGAGTTGAAACCACAAGACATGGTTTTAATCCGTCGCCAAATTCTGCACTTCCATCCCCATTGAACTCAGTTTTTAACCGTGTTTCCAGAGCCACTCGGTCACCACGTTTATACCTGCTATGGATTAACATCATAGGTACATCTGGAAATGAATTCAAAAGATTTTTGAATGATTCCTGTGCTTTATTGATTGTGTTGTATATAACCAGCACTTTTTCATTGTTGTCGAAAGCGTCAGTCAGGATTTCATTTATTCCGGTATCATCTTCCATCTTGTAAATCTGATGACGGTTAAAAGAATCCAGTACATTATCAGCAAGTTTCACCTGATACACCACTTCCTGTCTTCCAAGAATTTGAAGCAATTCTTTGTATAATACCGTTGGCATTGTTGCCGTACCAATATGAATACGGCAATCTAGCATAAGCAACATCTTAACTATCTCTAAAACCATTGATTTAGAATAATCGGAATAGGTGTGAATCTCATCCAAAATAATGTCGCAACCTTTCAGATCGAGCATTACGCTTTCATACCCTGGTGTTCCAAAAATGATAGCGGCCATCTGATGAGGAGTAAGAACTTTTAAAGAAGAACCTACAAGCGGTTGAAACAACTGTTCGTCAAGTTTGCTGCCTACAACAATTTTTGAAGTAGCATGTTGTAACCGGATGTCTTTATTAGGAATGGTTTTCTTCATTCGTTCCCACATAGCATTGATTGAGGCTTGAAAAGGGAGGGTGTAAAAAATTCGTCCTTTGCATCTTTTCAATAGGAAGTCGGTTTTTCCTGCTCCTGTAGGTGCCACAACAAGCGTATGAGGACGACTGTCTGTAACACTGATTTGTGAAAGTGGATAGATTTCACTTTCCCTTGAAGGATCGAAATAGTAGGCAAGGTTTGGGACTTCAAAAAGGTGTTTAAGTTGTTTTTCTGTATTAAAAGAAAATGCTGAAGCAAAGTGATCAGAAGCCATCAATAATCCACGCCAAGGCGACCAACCAGTTTGTTTTGTTTCGCAATATGATACTGCATATTCAAGTGCTTTTCTTGCTTCTTCTTTTGAAATGTGTTCTTCAAACCCCCAATGCTTTAGGATTTGAAAGCCAAATAGACTCCAATTTTCCCAATCTTTCAGGTGATTGTCAATCCAATTTCGAAATCGGTTGTCTAAATCAAGAATTCCACGTTCTTTGGGATCATTGATTATGGATTTGTGATGGGCAACGATCATATCAATTAATGAATCCCATTCATCTTTAGGAAAAGAGGGGAGGAATGCCAATGATGAAAGTTCATGTCGGTGCACATAATTGAATTCCCGTTCCTCTACCAATGATTTTGCATTGATATTTTGCATCCTTTTCTGAAAATATGGATGTGCTTTTCCTAAGTCATGTAGGATTGCTCCTTTAAGAGCTAGCTCAGAAGAATATGCAAAGTCAAACTTTTGGGCAAAACATTTAATGGCCGAGACTACATGCTGTGTATGATCCGCCAAATTAAGTCCTCCGTAATTTATACTTTTAGCTAATATTGTATCAACTGATTGCATTTTCTATTCTGATTGGGTTTCCTATAGCGATAAGTTCACCGAACATCTCCTTTGCTTTATCAAATCGATTATGTCCAACTTTAAATACGTTTCCTTCTGATGAAAACAGTAACTCAAAACCATTGATAAGATCGAATTCTTCGACCGACATTACCTGCATTGAATCAGGGAATAGTAAATCTTCATTTCGGCAAAGACAGACTGTTTGAATAAAAGCTCTTTGTGCATCTTGTTCTTTTTCAAAAGCCAAATACAGATTTGGATTTAGCATTACACCTCTGCTTAATACTCCCAAATTTGTTTTATAAATACCTTTTTCACATTTTGCAACAAAACCTCCTTTTGACCAAGTCCGTTCTTGCTGAATATCAATTCCACAATAATTAATCCGATGTCGGATAATCTTTTGAATGCCCTCGGATTGTTCGAGTAACTCAGGGAACAGTTTTTTTTCAATTCCTTCAATAATTGAAGGTGTCAAAAACTGTTGACTGAAAGTTTCGCTATCTCTTACTGCGGTCCATGGTTTTATAAACCCAAAAGGACCTGAATATTTTACAACATATAGCATAATAATTATAATTATTTAATTGCGCCAAATCCAATTCCTGTAGAATTTCCTAATCCGACATTCCATGCGAATAGTTTCGCTTCTGCCGTACCTTCAATAATTACTGGACACCAATTAGCTCTGTTTTGAACTCCGTTATATCTAATCATTTTGGTTCCAACATTAGCGGAAGATAAATCAAAACGAATCGATAAAGAGGGATCGATAATTCCTGCTATTTTCATTTTCGTTTGGAGGGTTTCTATTAAAAAGTCATTTGCCCGAATATCAGTATATCGGATATGTTCCAATTTCTCACCAACTTTTCGTTTAATAAAAATTGGACTAGCAACATAAAAATTGCTTCTATTAGATAAATCGGGATTTTCCTGAATCATTATTTCATCCACTGTTAAATCATTAAACAATGAATTGTCTGCTTGAATTCCCTTTATAATTTTCTTAGAAAGAGCAGAATCATAAGAACTAAAGAAAAACGACGACTCTTTTTCTAACAATAGACCATTAGTTGTTACAGTTGCTCCTTCAAGTCTAGAAAACGAGTACAGAGAAACATTACCATGCTCCTCATTCCACCCTAACCATTTATGAATTGTCCCTGTTAACAAATGCTGGTGATCAAAAGGAATTGTTTTGTTTTTTGAGTAAATTTTTATGTAAATCCTCATAATTAAGATGTTAATATATTTATATTTAGTTATATGAGTGAGATTTTATGATGCTAAAAGAGTTCATACTGATAATTTATCGGTAATTGAGACCCTTTCTCATTTTTATTGACATTTAGAGTGATTTCAAATCTCATTTCTGCAATTTTGCTTTAAAGTTATAGTAAATAATCTTCATTATCAAGCATATAAGTAAGCTTATTTTTCTGCTTTTTCTTTCGATTATCTAACCTTATAATTTATTTATGCAATTATAAATCATGACAGTGACAACTTGTGACAATAAGGAAATTATTTAACCTGCATTGAGAGGACCTTGCCACGGTTACAATTGCACAAAACTGTGGCAAGGTCCAACTTAGATTTGGTATTTTGTAAAACAAATAGCTGTCAATATGTAAACTGAATCAATAATAATTTGTAAAGTGATCTGATTTTTTTAACTTTACAAAAAAATAATTTATGCCTTATTATCCAAGAATTGTAGAATCTGAGATAGAGCGCAAATTGAGAGCTTCAGGTGCTTTATTGATAAAAGGGCCTAAGTCGTGTGGCAAGACTGAAACAGCAAAACAATTTGCGAAAAGCATTTTACAGGTAGATAGAGATGAGCAGGTACCTGTAGTAATGAGTATTGAT
>Ga0074193_1001568_pt1 | contig 26527 bp, 13 predicted proteins | sample EPASupsiteHSE605_FD_64523 | JGI IMG/M metagenome (GOLD analysis project Ga0074193, IMG submission 64523) | Bioremediated contaminated groundwater from EPA Superfund site, New Mexico - Sample HSE6-05 | ecosystem: Environmental > Aquatic > Deep subsurface > Groundwater > Contaminated ... | reverse complement strand
GGGTGGGGTTCTTGCTCAGATTGGAAAAAATTTATACCCTTAGTGAACCACGGAAACCTCTAGCACTATAGTAAGATTCTACTCCATTGTGGTACACAAAGACAGTATCGTATCGACGATCACAGAAGATTGCTCCGCCGAACTTTCTAATATTTGCAGGTGTTTTCACCCAGCTCGATGTTTTCGTATCAAAATTGCCGAGTTTCTGCAGCTCCCGGTATTGTTCTTCAGTTAAAAGCTCAATGCCTATATCAGCAGCCATATCAATAGCGTTATTTTCTGGTTTGTTTGCTTTCCTTGACTCAAGTGCTTCACGGTCGTAACAAACACTTCTACGATCTTTAGGACTTTCCGCTGAACAATCATAAAAAATGTATTCATTCGTATTTTTATCATGACCAACTACATCCGGTTCACCACCAGTTCTCTCCATTTCATTGAGTGAATAAAGTTTTTCAGTATTAGCTTCGAGCTTCGCTTGTACTTTAACCCATTCAAGGTCTTTATGGCGGTTCATATTTTTTTCAAAACGGGCTTTTAATGTGCTGAGTAGTTCCTCGCATTGTTCTGGTGACAACTCCTTATTATTTTTGATTTTATCTCTCTTTGTCATTTTAGTTTCTCCTTTATTGTTTTTTTACTCATAATAATAAAAATTTTATCCACACTATGGATTTATGTTACCCGAAAAAATAGGCAATAATCAAAATAATTCCCACAGCCTTCTGTCGCTATCCTTTTCTTTAGCAGGATTAGCATTTCAGGTTCTGATTTCAATACAACTTATTAATTATGTTTTAATACTATTATAAAGGGTATATATAATAGATAACAAGTATGAAATTAAAGAAGATTTCGCTGGAAAGATAAATGACATCATAGATAAAAATAAAACCACTACAAAAGACAAGTAATATATACTATACAGAAATCTTTTAAAAGCAACTTCTATGGAGTTGCTTTTTGTGGTATAATTATTCAATAATAACAAAAATGGGGTGCATAGTAAATTGAAGATACTTGAATTTTCGAACAATATATTTATATATTTATTTGCTTATGGAATAATACCAATTATTATTTTAATTGGTGTAAAAAAAGTAAAAAAATCGAAAAACCTTAACGATAATTATTTTAACCAAACACAGACTAGCATTTTAAAAGGAATTTCGATTTTGTTAATAGTAGTACATCATTTAACAATTAGACTAATTAATCCTAATTTTATGAAACCGTTTTTAAATGTAGGATTTCTAGGAGTTGCTATTTTTTTCTTTATATCAGGATATGGCTTAATATCTTCATATTTAAAAGACGAAAATCATTTAAACAATTTCTTTAGCAAGAGAGTAGCTAGAGTTTATATTCCTTTCATGGTAACCAATATTTTTATTGGAATAACTAGTATCCTTATATTCGATGAAAGTTATTCAATAACTGAAATATTTTTAACATCAATATTTTTAAAAAACATTACATCTGGTCAGGTTTTTTGGTATATAAATGCAACTATACTTTTTTATATTGTGTTTTATTTAACTTTAAAATTTTTAAAAACAACAACAAAAGCTATAATAATTATGTTTATATATTCAATCATTTATATATTTGTGTGTAGAATTCAAGAAATGGGAATTTATTGGTATAATACTGCACTTGCTTTTCCTTTTGGAGTATTAGTCGCATATAAAAAAGAAAAAATACTTTACATAATAAAAACTTATTATAATAAATTATTTATCATATTCTTAATTGGGTTTGTAATAATTTTTTTAATATCTTTTGAAGAATCAAAAAATAAATTTATATTTGATACTATATCATCTATACTATTTATATTTTTAGTAATGTTATTGAATTATAAATTAAATATAAAATCAAAACTTCTAGATTTTATTGGCAGTATATCGTTTGAAATATATTTGGTGCATCAATTTATAATAGATATTTTTTATGGCAGGTACCATACAAAACAAAGTCTTAGTTTTTATGTTTTGGTTTTAATTATAATAGGTGTTTCCTTTTTATTAAACAAGGTATCAAAAGTAATATGCGAAAAAATTGATTCCCTAAATAATAATTAAAAAATTCTCTATCAACATGACCGCCTCAACGTTCGTTTTTGCATTTTGGTGATATTGATGTTTGGCTCACTTTCTAATTATTTGAAATACAATAGATTGCTTTATATGCTAAACAGTGTTATGCTTAACAAGAACTTAAATTTGTAGTTAATAGTGACATTAAACATTAATAGGATACTATTCGGAGGGATTTTAGTTGCTTGGAAATCCCAATCTCATACAAGAGTGATTGTACCATGCCATACTCGAATTAAATGATCTGTAAATAATTGAGATATAATTAAAAACAGTGACAATCACTATGTAAATTCTCTAATAAGTTAATATAAGAAAGAGGTGCTTGTTATAAAAAGCAAATATGAAATTAAAGCTAATGAATATGAAGTAAAAGGAAATGTCGCATTTGTAAAATTAAGCAAAAAAGACGGCACGACTATTGATACAAAAATAGATTCCGATGATTTAAACAAGTTTTTAGAAAAAGGAACATGGTTTGCAGAGTGGAGTAAGGATTTTAACAACTATCTTGTTAAAACTCTAAGTGGTTCTTCTCAAGATGGTAAATATACTAAAGAAAAGCAAACTTTGCAGTCATTTATCCTGGGTACCAATACTAGAACCCCTATAAGCCACATTAATGGAGATACTCTGGATAACAGAAAATGCAATATAAAGATATATGACCAGAATGCTGTTATTAATGATTATGAAGTTGTAGATGCAGAAAGTGTTTATATCATACTTAGAGATAAATATGGCAGAAAAAACGAAAAAACCCTTATCGACAACGAGGATTTGGACAGAGTAATAAACAGTTCCCATTCCTGGGTTTATTATTTTAATGAGGGCGAACATTATGCTGTGGCAAATACCAAAGAAGGTAGAGTTTTTCTGCATAACTTTATAATGAATACTCCTAAAGATATGATTACGAAATATGTAACTCACAACACTTTGGACAACAGAAAGTCCAATTTGAATAATGTGCCTATCGTGAAAGATTAGCAAGAAAAAACATAATAAATCATTTATCATAAAAACGGGTTTCCAATTAGTACAGTTGGAAACCCGTTTTTTACAAGACACGGGGAAGACACGGGGACGTTTCATCTGTCTTGTTTTACTGCCCTTTCGACTATTGCTTTTCCAATTCCAAACACTCTACTTAATTGTCGGATGCTTGAACATTTTTTATTATATATGTCATTAATTATTTTATTTCTCTCATTAATTGGTAATTCCCATATATTACTTATGCAATATTCTTTGCAAATAGTATCCCTTATTGAATTATCATTAAAGTTACTTACCACTTTATATTCTAAACATCCATCTTCATTACTAGAGTTCATAAAATTATCGAATTCTTCATATGTTTCAAGATATTCCTTTATAATTTCTCCATTAATATTAGTATACTTATCATTATAAAATAAATAATATCCGTAATAACTACTCCAACTGTAATCCTCAATTTTTTTTACCATTTTTGCATTGACCGGGTTTTGATGAATATACCTTAACACCCTAAGTAAGTATCCTTCTGTATCTACACACTCACTTAAATATCTATTTTGAAACAAATGGCCTGTCCTTTCATATTTCTTATTATGCCAGCCAACATATCCTACAGTTATACGCTTAATACTCGTTCCAATTTCTTCACTTTCTTTTATTAACATATGTATATGATTATCCATAAGGCAATAACCATATAATTCAAACTTCCCAGCTTCCTTAGCTTTATTAATACTTTCTATGAATTTCATTTTATCTTCATTTTCTAAGAATATATCTCTTTTGTCAATTCCTCTTAGCATAATATGATATATCCCAGTAATACTTTTCTGCCTTGCTGACCTTGGCATATTAAAAGCACCTCACTTGTACTATCATAGTAGTTTGACAAGATAAAATTATGTTATCAATATTGTAATGTTTTTTCCATTAAGTGTCAATGCATAAAATATTTAAATGACAAGACAGATGAAACGTCCCCCTGTCACCCCTGTCATTCGTTAAAAACCATGAGGTCATTATACTGTTATTGATTCTCAACCATAATAATATTTGGAATCCATCTTCCAACATCATATTGAATTGCTGGGATTGTAACAGGATGATTGTTATAATACATTATTGAGCTGGCTCCTCCATCTAAATTAATGGCTTGGACTGCGCCATACCTTTCCATAATATTTGCACATTCACCAACTGTAGTACCGATGCTGTGACCTATTTGTCTGCCATCTACAACTAACATTAAAACTTCTGAGTTAGCTTTCTGTCCTATGGCTGTCCTCGGCTGAATGCCCCACCCTGAAGAACCTTCCACTTGCTTCACTCCAGCTATAATCAGTGCAGGCATAAATTCCACAGCATCTCTTAATTCACCATCTGGAATATTCCTACCTATTAACATCATATCATTGTAATCAAAACCAACTGTGAACCAATTTCCTCCAACAGGATTGTTAATTATTTTCCCGTTTTCAATTATCGCTCCAATTGGTTGTCCTCCATTTCCATTGCCGTCATAATCGACAAAACCGCTTGCATTTATTGATATGATGGCATTATTATATTTAGACAACTCATCTATTTGACTGCCCTCAATTTTTTTATTTTCTTTTACGCCTTCTGCCATTCCAACTTTAATTTTACTAGAATCTTTGGCTATTGCCAGCCTTCCATTGTATCCTTCACCTTTAACTTCAATTATTAGAATTTTATTTTTAGAATCAATAGCGACTACATTGTCTCCTTGATTTGTAACTATTCCAGTTTGTGCATCTCCAATTTTACTTTCATCAATTAAAATATTTTCATATCCGTCATTTAAAACATCAGGATTGTTCTCTGTGTATTTATCAAAGCTTTCCATATTTATTTCATCAAATAAAGCAACAAACCATTCTTTTCCATTTAAATGAAGCAAGTTTTTAATTTTAGCTATAAAGCCATTACTTCCATCACCTTTTTTAATTTCTGGATTGTCCCTTTGACTTATTACATCATCAATTACAGACTTTGGAATAAATTTTGTTGCAAGCCATTGATGTGTCATTGTAGACATGGCAGTTTCTATATATAAGCTCCTACATTTAGCTACAAATGGTATATTGGAGTATATTGCAATTAAATATAATAGTACAAATGTAGTTAGAAATACTGCAATAAAATGCATAATATTCTTTCTTAAATTTATTTTTTTCATTTTTTCATTTCTAATACTTATTAGGTTATTAGATTTCACTTTCCTTTTATTTGTTCGTTCTTATCATTATATCAAATTCCCCTTAATATTATCTTTAATATCCTCAAACAACAACTGTTATCTATATTTCTTTTGTCAATTCCTCTTAGCATAATAAAATAGATTGTCAAAAAGAAGTAGTTATCTTAATTGACAATCATGACTGAATAGTATCATTAAATTAACATCATAACAAGACAGATGAAACGTCCCTCTGTCTTGCCTCTGTCTTGCTGTTCTATTTCTGATGATAGCAGAGCTGAACAACACCTGATGAGAATCTCCTAGTGTCAACTAGCTTGAGCTCTTGTCTTTGTTTTATATCAACAAATAGTGGTTTGCCTTCCCCTAAAATTACAGGATGAATTGAAAGTCTATACTCATCAACAAGTCCTAAGTTCATAAATGTTGTTATAAGACTAGCTCCTCCATACAACCAAATATCCTTACCCGATTCTTTCTTTAATTTATTTACTTCTTCCGCTATATTGTCATTTATTATTATCACTTTATTATCTATCTTAGTTAGCGTTTTTGAAAACACATACTTCTTCTTACTATGAACTAATTCCCATATTTCTTTTTCCATATCAGAAGTTTCATTCCCTGGGATATATTTTCCCCATAAGTCATAAGATTTCCTACCATATAGGATTGTATCAACACTTTTTAAGAATTTTGTAAAATCCATATCATCATCCATTATACACCAGTCAGTTTCTCCATTTATACCCTCGATAAATCCATCTAAAGAAACCGCCAAATCTAAAACTATTCTTCTTGATATATTATTAATCATAATGATTCATTTCCTCCCATGATACCCTTGAATTTACTAACTATTTTCGTAGCAGTAGACAAACTGTCTCTACGTGTGTTGACCAAGGAAATTGATCGACTGGCTGAACTTCTTTTAGTTTGTAACCTCCATCTTCTAAAAGCTTTATATCTCTTGATAAAGTTGATGGATTACAAGATACGTAAACGACTTTTTTAGAAGCCATACTAATTATTGAATCTATAACTTCTTTTTCACAACCCTTTCTTGGAGGATCTACTATTATAACATCTGCATTTATACTTTTTTTATAAAGCATTGGCAATACTTCTTCTGCTTTTCCAGATAAAAATTCTGCATTTTCAATATTATTTAATTTAGCATTTTCTCTTGCATTAATTATAGATTGTTCAACAATTTCAACACCATAGACCTTTTTAACATATTTAGCTACCATTAGAGAAATTGTTCCTATTCCGCAATATATATCAAAGCAAATATCATCTTTGTTTAAATTTGCATATTCTATAGCTTTTTCATAAAGTTTTTCAGTTTGTATTTGATTAATTTGGAAAAAAGTATCTGGTGATATTGTAAAAGTAAATTCACCTATTGTATCTTTTATAGTGCCATCTCCAAATAATACAATATTTTTATATCCCATAATAAGATTTGTATTTCTGCTGTTAATATTTTGTACTACGGTTTTTATTTCTTTAACATGAGTAGTCAGTTCTTTTACAATTAATTCTTTGTTAGGAAAAATTTCAGAACTTGTTACTAATATAAGCATTATTTCATTTTGCTTATTGCTTCTTAGTACAATGTTACGAATTGTTCCTCTTCTAGTTCTTTTATCGTAAGGTTCTACTTTATATTTTATCAGCAAGTTTTTCAAAATGCTTACAACTTCATCTGCCTCTTTTGTTTGCAACATACAGCTATTTATATTTACTGTGTTGTATGTTCCTTGTTCATATGGTCCTACAATAATTTTATTATTTTTCTTAATTACGGAAAATGCAGTTTTATTTCTATATCTAAAGGGCTCTTCCATACCTATTGTATCATTAATAGTTACACCTTCAGTATTTACAAAAGCTCTTCTTAGTTCATTTAATACTCTATTTTTTTTATATTCAAGTTGCGCTTTATAGTCAATATACATTAGTTGGCAACCGCCACATTGTGAAAAATACTGACAAGGTGCATTAATTCTATTTTCAGACTTCTTTATTATTTTCAGAAGCTTCCCTTTAGCAAAATTCTTTTTAACTTCAATTATTTCTATTTCCACAATATCGCCTTCAATGGCATTATTAATGAAAACTACAAAATCATCAATTCTTGAAACTCCTTGACCCATGTGATTAACATCTATTATATTAACTTCTTTTATTTGCCCTACTTCAATCATATTTTCTCCTGTAAAAAGTATTTGATAAAGACATTGTATCAAATACAATATTTAAAGTAAACATAATTATTGAAAAAAGGAGACAGATGAAACGTCCCCATGTCTGAAAAAAGGAGACAGATGAAACGTCCCCATGTCTGCTATAAAAATAGGACTACTAATTAAAGCAATCCTATTTGGAGTTCATATAGATTTTATGTTATGCTACTTTTGATTTTATATCTAATTCTTTTTTAGCTTTAGCTTTTTGTAAAATAACTAACAGTACAAGTATCCCAAGACCAATAAAGTCTTGAAAAACATCTTCTGTAATTAATAATATAGCTCCTATAAATGCAACTGGTCTCAATAAAATGTGTATTTTTGCATACAAGAAACCTTCTGTTGCCATTCCTATCATAAATACCCCTATAATTGATGTTATAACTACACGAATTGCTATAAAGGGAGTTGTATCTAATAAAAGTAATGCTGTATTATATACAAACATATATGGTACTATGAAACCTGCTAATGACAACTTAACTGATTGTAATCCAGTTTTCATTGGGTCTCCGCCTGAAATACCTGCTGCTGCAAATGAAGCAAGTGCAACTGGAGGTGTTATATTAGCAAACATTGCAAAGTAGAATACAAACATGTGAGCTGCTATATCTGGAACTCCTAATTGTATAAGAGCTGGAGCAGCAATTGTTGCAGTAATTAAGTATGCTGGTATTGATGGTAATCCCATACCTAAAATCATACAAGTAACCATTGTTAATACTAAAGTTGCTAATAAGTTTGCATTTCCTATTTGAATTATAGCATTTGCCATGTTTAATCCAAATCCTGTTAAACTTACAACACCAATTATAATTCCTACAACTGCACATGCAACTGCTACTGAAACAACTGAACGAGTACCTTCTTCGAAAGCTTCAAGTATATCTTGCACGCTCATTCTTGTTTCTGGCTTTAACATACTTACTAAAACGGTTAAAATAATAGTTAAGAAAGCTGAGAATATTACAGTTTTCCCACTGAAAAGTAACATATAAAGTAAAAATATAATTGGAATTATCAAGTGTCCTCTTGTTTTCATTACATCTTTTACTTTTGGCAAATCCTCTTTGGGGATACCTACCAAATTATTTTTATCAGCTCTTAATTGAACTTGTATCAATATACCTAAATAATATAACAAAGCTGGTATGGTTGCACTAATAACTATTACTCCATATTTTACACCAAGCATTTCTGCCATTATGAATGCTGCTGCACCCATTATAGGAGGAAGAAGTTGACCTCCAACTGATGATGATGCTTCAACTGAACCTGCAAATTCTTTGCTGTATCCTGTTTTCTTCATTAAAGGAATAGTAAATGCACCTGTTGTTACAACATTGGCAACTGCTGAACCATTTATGCTTCCTAAGAAACCACTGGCAATTACAGCAACTTTTGCCGGACCACCTTTAGTGTGACCTGCAAGAGCAAGTGCTATATCATTAAAGAACTGTCCCATTCCTGATTTATTCATTATTGAACCAAAGAGTATAAATAGGAATATATAACTTGCAGCAACATTAACTGATGTACCGTAAATTCCTTCCGTATTTATAAAGATATGATTTATCAGTTTAGCCCAATTATATCCTCTATGTGTGAATATTCCCGGCATTGACTGACCAAACAAACCATAAGCAATGAATATTAGACTTAATATTACTAGAGGCCATCCTGAAATTCTTCTAGAACCCTCTAAAACAGTTACTACAAGAATAGTTCCCATAATTATATCCATTGTATTTGGCGAACCCATTCTATTGATAAAATTACTGTAATCTGCCCAAACATAAACAGCTACTGCTACAGATAGCCCTGCGAATATAATATCATACCAGGCAACCTTTTTTCTGCTTGAATTTTTAGTAGCAGGGTATAAAAAGAATGTCATAAATAGCATCATTGCAACATGTAATGATCTATGTTTATGTGTTGCTGGATAACCTACAAAGGAAGTAATGAAATGATACAAAGATATGATTACTGCAATCCAAAATATAGTTTTTGCTAAATTTTTATTTTCAAACTTTCTTGTTTTTGATTCTTTATCAAACTTTTCAAGCAACTCATTTTGTTGAGCTTGAATTTGTTTATCGTTTAAATCTAATGAAACCTTGGCCATATTGATAACATCTCCTTTATAATTAAATTTAAAGGTTCATGATGTGGTAAATCGCTACCCTTTATTATTTCTTCACCATTTAAACCTATATACGCAAGTGCCGTATTTGAATTAATCCAATTTATTTCTTCAAAATTTTCTTCAATTTCACTCATAACTATTATTCCATCTTCAATTGTAACTTTACCCTTATTTTCCGGGATTCCTGCTCCAAATCCAGCTACTGTAATTTCATGCAACAAAAGGCTGTTATTATCACGAATTTCATATTCTTCTGTCCATGGAATATGTTCAAATGAATGTATCCATTTATATTTTAAAGTATCTCCTGGCTCTACCCTGATTTTGACAAACACTTCCCCCGTTTCTTGATGAGTGATTGTTAAAACCTTTGCATATCCAACTTTTAAAAAAATACTTAATATGCATATTGAAATTAATATAATTACTAAAAAAATTTTTATATATGATGAAGCATTTAAATGCTTCATCATACTCTTTTTTTCTTTCATTTGTTATTTTATACCTTGTTCCTCATAGTATTTAACTGCACCTGGATGGAAAGGTATATCTACCCCTATATGTGAATTTTCTAAAGAAATGTGTTTATCTGCTGTTGCATGTGCTGATTTGATATCTCCTATATTTTCAAATATACCTTTTGTTAAGTCATAAACAACTTCATCAGGTAAATCTTTACTTACTAACATAATATTTCTTACTGTTACTGTATTTACATCTGTTTCTGTACCGTAAGTGTCTGCAGGTATAACATCAGGAACGAAGAATGGATATTTTTCAGTTAGTGTTTTAAGTCCTTCTCCATCTATTGGAACAACAACTATATCAGCAGTTGTACCTAATTCCATAACTGTTGCATTAGGAATACCACTTGTTACAAATACTGCATCAACTAAACCGTTTTTCATTTGATCAATAGCTTCGCCATAGTTTAAGTAGTCAACTTTACTATCTTCATAAGTCATACCATGAGCTTCATACATCATTCTTGCATTTAATTCAACGCCTGAGTTTGGAGCTCCAATACCAACTCTTTTACCTTTTAAATCTTCAAACTTAGTAATGCCTGTATCTTTAGTTGTAACTAATTGAACAAAGTTTGGATATAGTCCTAAAATACATCTTAAATCTTCTGATGGTTCTTTACCTTCAAAAGCTCCAAATCCTCCATATGCTTGAGCTACTGAGTCAGACATTGTTATAGCCATTTCAGCATCACCTTGCAATATTAAGTTAATGTTTTCTACTGAAGCACCTGTAGATTGTGCTGATGATTTATATCCTAATTTATTTTGAAACACGCTTGAAAATGCACCGCCTATAGGATAATACAAACCACTCGTTGGACCAGTTGCTACTGTTATGAAGTAATCGCTTTTATTTATTTCTGCTGCTGGCTGTTCTGTTGCAGGTTGTTCAGCTGCTGGTTGCTCAGCTGCTGGTTGCTCAGCTGCTGGTTGTTCTGCTGGTTCATTACTTCCACATGCTGCTAAAACTGATGATGCCAAAACTGTTAATGATAATAATAAAGCTATTTTCTTTTTAATCATAATTCTCCTCCATAATCTATATTTCTCCTACTTATAAAGCAATCTTCATGCCAATTTAAGTCTAAATAAAATTAATAATTTTATCGCTTAAATTTCAATAAAATATCGAATTCAAATATTATTAATGAAAAGACGTAAAATATAATTTAAAAATAACGGCAATTTTTGCCTTTAAAAAAACGGCAAAAATTGCCGTTGTGAATTTTTTGCCGTTTTCTGTTTTCTAGTTTAACCCATATTCATTTATTTTATATCTTAAGCCACGTTCGCTAATTCCCAGCATTGTAGCGGTTGCCTTCTTATGTCCATTGTTTAAATCAAGTGCTGCTTTTATGAGTTTCTTTTCTGCTTCTTGAAGTGTGAGTCCAATAAGGCTTTCTGTACCAATACTTGTGCCAATGTTTAAATCCAATTCATCTACAAAATTGTGCTTTTTATTTTGAACTTCTACTGGTAAATTTTCAACTTCAATCAAATCATCTTTTGCAAGTAACACAGCACATTCTATGATATTTGACAATTCTCGAATATTTCCTGGGTAATTATAATTAATTAGGCAATCTTCAGCTTTTTTCGACAATCCAATTACATTTTTTTTCATTTCCTTATTATAAATATTTATAAAATGATTATAAAGAAGGGGTAAGTCTTGTCTTTTTTCCCTAAGGGGTGGCAAACTAATTTCAAATACATTTAGTCTAAAATACAAATCGCCTCTAAATGTCCCTTCTTCAACAAGTTTTTTCAAATCTTTATTAGTGGCAGCTACAACTCTTACGTTTAATTCAACTGATGTATTGCTACCTAAAGGAGTAAATTTCCTTTGTTGCAATACACGCAGAAGCTTAGACTGTAGTTTAAATGGCATATCTCCTATTTCATCTAAGAATATAGTACCATTGTTTGCATACTCAAATTTTCCTATCTTATCTGTAATAGCTCCAGTGAATGTTCCTTTTTTATGTCCAAAAAGTTCTTCTTCTAAAAGGCCTTCTGGTATGGCTGCGCAATTTATCTCAACAAAATTTCCATCTTTTCTTTTGCCAGAATAATGTATAGCTCTTGCTACTAATTCCTTGCCAGTTCCGCTTTCTCCTGTAACAACTACACTTGTGTCTACGTCCTTAAGCTTATCTATCATATTAAATACATTCTTCATTACAGGACTTTTACCTATTATTCCATTGTATACATATTCATTTCCTATATCGTCATTAATATATTTAACTTTTTCATTGAGCCTTTGATATTCTAGGGCTTGTTCTATGGAAGAATCAAGTTCATCTAAATTTAGAGGCTTAGTTAAATATGTATAAGCTCCTTTTTTTATTGCATCTACTGATGACATTATAGAACCATATGCAGTCATGATTATAACCTGAATAGCTTTATCTATATTTTTAATTTCTTTTAGCACATTTATTCCATCAATCATTCCTATTTTTAAATCTAAAAGTACAAGGTTATAGCTTTCTTTAATTAGATAATTAAGCCCTTCTTTTGGATTTATAGTTGATTTTACATCATATTTATCTTCTAAAGCGAATGTTAATGATGAACATATATCTATTTCATCATCAATTATTAAGATTTTCTTTTTCATTGTAATCCCCCTTAAAAGTTATTATAATTTTTGTGCCTTTATATTTTTCGCTTTCAATTATTATTTCTCCACCATTATCTTCAACAATTTGTTTTGATAAAGGAAGTCCTATTCCACTTCCTTTTACTTTAGTAGTATAAAATAATTCATACACATTTTTAAGTTCTTGCATCGACATTCCTATACCGTTATCTTCAACAGTTATAAAAACTTTATTATTTATATACCAAGCATTGATGCTGATATTATAATCTTCTTCAAAATTGTACTCTCTAATTTCAGATATTGCATCAATAGCATTTAATAATAAATTTAATAACACTTGATTAATTTGATTTTTATCAACTCTTATATATAAGTAATCATCTACATTTGTTTTTAAATCTATATTATTACTTCTAACCATTGGTTTAGATAATATAACACAACTTTCTATTATATCTAAAACCTTCGCTCTTTCAACATTGCGAGTTCTTGGTTTAGCATAATTTATAAGATTTTCAATCAATGTATTAACTCTTTCAACTTCTCTTGGTACAACAGTTGCTATTTGTTTCTGGAATTCTAAATTGTCTTTCTTGCGAGGCAGTAACTCAACATATGCTTTTATAGAAGTGAGAGGATTTCTAATTTCGTGGGCAATACCTGATATCATTTGTATAAGAGCTCTATTTTTTTCTTTTTCTGCAGCTTGTGCCATAAATTTCTTTTCATCGGTAACATCTTCTATTGTTATTATAGCACCCCTTGTTTTCTTCTCATAATCATTTAAAGGATATATTACATATCTGAATATCCAATTTTTCTCCGGAGTATTGTACTCCATTTCCTTACCCATATAACTTTTCCCGTATTTTAGAACACGTTCGATGTTATTTTCAAGCATCATGTTTACAGGAGTAAAATCATAAACACTCTCTCCTATTGGCGAATGTGTGCATCCACAAATTTTAAGACAATTTTCATTCATTGTAGAAATTTTACCTTCATTATCAAATATAGCTATGCTTCTTGGACTGCTTTCACTAATAAGATTTTTTAGTTCATTGCTATTTCTTATTTCAAGAATTTTCTTTTGTAGTTCGCTGTTAGAATCACTTAGTTCTTTTGTTTTTTCATCAATTTTTTGTTTGAGTCGAATATTAATAATTGCTACTGCAAGAAGTACAAGAAATGCAAAAACTATTATAAATGACATTATAAATAAATTTTTTTCTATACGCTTTTGATTTTCTATGTTTTTATCATTTATCCATTTATTATAAATCTCCTCATACTCACCATTCATTTTCATTTTTCTTAGTGCTTGATTAATAATATTTAATAAACCACTGTTTTCTTTTTGTAAACCAAGATAATAATTTACAGGTGTTTCATAACTGTTGCTTATTGTATATTTATCCGCTAAATTATTTTTATCAAGTATGTACTCAACAACATGTCTAACACCTATCATCATATCTGCTCTTCCCATAAGTAAAAGTTCAATTACTGATTCTTGATTGAAAGCTACATTGTAATTTGCTTTTTTGATATTTTTTACAAGTTCATATTCAACTGAATCTCTTTGTACGGCAATAACTAGTGGTTCAACATTCAACATATTTTGAATTTTATCAACATTTTCACTAAGCATTGCTATAGAAATAGTAGACTGTACCAAACTTTCACTTACATCCATAATGTCATCAAGTTCATTTATATACCTTATTCCCATAATCATATCAATTTCTTGACTTTTAAATTTTTGCAAACATTCATTAATGGGCATAGGTAGCATTACTAATTCAATGTGATTTTCTACGGCTATTTTATTAATTAAATCTATGTTGAAACCTTTATATTCGCCATGCTCCAAAAACTGATATGGAGGTAAATTAGGATCAAATCCAACACGTATAATATTTGTTGGATTATTATTATCAACAGTACCAAAGCTTAGGAACGTTGTCATAACAGTGAACAGTATTGCGAAAAATAAACATTTAATAATTTTCTTCAAATTATCATCCCTCTGTTAATTTTATTAATATATTAATTAAAGCATATTTTTAAATTTTTGTAAAGAAAAAATAGCCATGAGAAAAGGCTGCAATCATTTTTAGAAAGCAGCCTTTAACTCTTATTTAAATAATTTTAGATATTTATAAATCATTACGGAAGATTCAGTTCTCGAAGCATTGTCTTTAGGTTTGAATGTATTGTCATCATATCCTGAGATTATTCCAAGTTCTATGAGCTTACTAACTTCTTTAGAAGCCCAACTGCTTATACCTTGGCTGTCATTGAATAACCTGTCGCTTTTCTTATCTGAATCTATTGCTCTTCCTATCATTGCTGCTATTTCTTCCCTAGTTATGAAATCTCCAGCAGCAAAATAATTTTTATTTTCAATATTTTTACCATTTATTAAACCATTCATTACAGCAGCTTTAATGTAAGGTATTGCCCAATCAGGCAAGCTATCATTATCAGCGAATTTCAGTTCAATATCTTCTGCTTCACTTAAATTAATATTTTGTGCTAATACTAAAAGCTTAATAAATTCAGCTCTTGTGATTTTTGCATTAGGTTTAAATATATATTTTTCATCAATGTTGTATCCATTAATAATGTTAAGATAATTTAAACCATAAACATAATCATAACCCCAATAATCTGATGGTATATCAGTAAATATATTTTGCAAAGGATGATATAATGCTATATAGGTGCCAGGTCTTGTTATATTTGCTGTTACAGATTTTTTGTCTTGAGACATTGTACCTCCCATATAAATTAAGGCACCTATTTCATCATCATAATAATAAACATAAGCATTATCTCCTGAAGATACTGGTAAAGTCAAATAAGCAGGTTTCACAAAATCAGTCACAAGGCTTATATAATATGGTTGACTTAACTTAACTATACCATTATGGATGTTCATTTTATCTAAAAGGCTTTGAATATCTTTAAATGCAAATATATCAACATTTTCTAAATAATAAGGCAATGCGTTTTCTGGAATGTAAAGTATCACACCATCATCAGTTTTTATTGTCCCACCTTTAGTATACATTTCACTTCCTGCTAGCCATGATAAAAGTTCCTTTGAATAGATAGATGGATAATATTTAGAACTTTTTAGTTTGTCGCCTGATATATCTATTACTATGCTATCTTGGATAGAAACATCATCTGTTACATAAAATTCAGCCTTAACAATTACTGTACCATCATATACAGCCGTTAACACACCATCTTCACTTACTGATGCATATTGACTGCCTTGAGTAATGCTATATTTTACTGAATTGTTAATCAATTTTTCACCTAATACTTCATCCTCTGATATGTAGGTGGAAAGCTGCTGAGTTGTTTTTGTAATCATTAGCTTATATTCTGGAACTAATGTAATATCATTTATTTCTGCCAAATCATTTAAAATACTTATTTGAGCTGTAGTAACATTATTTGCTTGATCTCTAACTTCAAAGTTTAACATAGATAAATAAGATTTCCCGAAGTTTAATGAAGCAGAAAATTTGCCATTTGAATCTGCATTATAATTTACATTGTTAATTGTTACTACTGCATATGGATCTGTTACTCCTGATACATTAATTATACCAGCATTTGCTACTGCGCCTTCCTTAGGCTCAGTTATAACAAGAGTTGGTGACTTGTTGTCATATTCAACTACAAACTCTTCAACAGAGCTATCTCCATGCTGGTTTTCATAATTTATTATAAAGTAATTTATACCTTCTTTAAGAGTTATGTTTTCATTGAAACTAGTTACAAAACCTGAATTTGAAGAAACTAAGTTTGCCCCATTCTGCTGAATGTTATATTTAACATCATTGTTTGAGTTTCCGCTAATTATAACATTTTTAGAATTTGTAACATACTTATAGTATCTTTGTTCAATACCATCAATGTCGTTTTCCACATAAGCTTTTTGAACAATTTTACTATCTGCTGATTTTATTTCCGTATAAACTGATATCTCTTCTGGAACTTCAACTACTACTGAGCCTGTAGCAGGCACTCCTATTGTTCCTGTAGCTGAAGTAACGTTTGGTATTTCATTACTTGTAGCTAATGGCAAATCATTTACTGCCACATTAGAATTAATACCTATAGCCCTTATGTCAAAATAATATGTTTTGTCTTTAGGATTTCCCGTATCTAATTCATCACCATCAATTATTACTTCAAATCTTTCAAGTTTTTCTCTGAACAAATTTCCAGGCCAATTTTCAAAAGTTGGTGCATAATCATCAGGGTCATAAACTTTGTAAACAGCTAATGGTGTGCTGGTATCATATTTAGCATTTAAGCTGTCTTTTCTGTATATATAATATTGTTCCATATTGTAATCTGCATCCCAAGAAATACTAATTTGGTTGTTACCAATATCTTTTACTAATAAACCTTTAGGTGCATCTGGCGTTTTTTCATTAACAACTTCAATGCTGCATACTTTGTAATCTGCTACAGTATTTTCTTTTTCTGCCTTAGCATAAATATAATATGAACCTGTAGGGAGATTTAAAGCTTTTGTTGTAAATGAACCTTCAATGCCATCTTCTGTTGGTTTTGTATATATTATTTCATCTTCAACTTGTATAGTTTTTCCTGTCGCTGAATCTAAATAATCCTTAGTTTCAGTTGTTTGACCATAAAGCAAGCTGCCTGTTCCCCATAAAGCAGGAGGATTGTTTATTGATTCATTGCTAACTTCTTCAGCATTTACAACATAAAATCTAAATTTATCAGGCTTGCCAGTTAAATTCCAATTAGCAGTTATTTTATTGTTGCTGTTGTTATATGAAGCATTGAATTTTATAATATCAGGGTTTACCATGGAAGAATAAGGTAAAATTTCCATTGATCCATTTGTAACTACAGTCCATTGTCCGTTTTCTGGAGATGCTATAGGTATTGTTACCATATATTCATTTGCAAGACCATCAGCAGATCTATCTATTTCTTGTTTAACTGCAATTATTTTTCCTTCTTCAGCTACAGGTTCATTAATTGTTCCATCACTGTTTAACAAAGTCTTATTGTCTATATATTTTACGCTAAGAACTCCACCTGTATCTGGTTTTACTAATTTAATTGTATTTTCATCTAAGTTATCAAATTGCTCTTTAGTCATTCTTAAAACTAACATTACATTGCTGTTATTTGTTAAATTAAGCTCAGTGATATATTGAGAACTTTCATCTGCATATTGAGTAAATTCTAACGGCATGAAATTATAGCCATATTGAGCTATGCAGTTATCATCATATTCTACAATTATACCATTTCCTGCTTTCTCCAGTTCTTCTTTTAATTCGAGAAACTCTGTCTTACCAGTTGCAAAATAATATCTCACTCCAACATCAAGGCATAATACATATACTGAACCTGCAATGCTATATTGAGTAATTTCTGCAGTTACCCCCGCTAATTCTAAGCCACCAATTATAGGAACGGCACCCGGTACAGCTATTGCTAAACTACCTCTTCCAAGAAATGATTCTCCTTCAAAATATGATATGTAAATATTACCTTTAAAAATTTTATAATGTAATGTTGCATCTATTTTAATGCCTCTTTTTTCAATTTCTGGATCCCAAGTCGCCCAAACAAATTTAGCTGCTACTTCAGCTAAATCCATCATATATAAATCGGCTTCAGCTTCACCTTCTAAATGAAATGCTGACATTGCTATTTCTCCTTCAGCAGACAAAAGATTGTATCCCATAAATTCTAACCCTGTAGAATCCTCAATAGCAATTCCAATGATTATTGTAATTGGAAAAGCACCAGCAAAGGATAAATTTTTAAGTCCTCCAGAAAAACCTGAAATGCCTATTGGAATAGGTGGAGCTACTGTATAAGGAGTTGGGAAATCAGCACTAACATAAATTTCATCAAATCTACCTTTTCTTAAACCAATTCTTGCTTTTGCTCCAGCTGATTCTTCTACCATTTCGCCAAGGCTTACAGCTACTTCAACCACTATGTGTTCTTGTTTTGTGTTTATTTCTAAAACAGCATTTGTACCTGCAAACAAAGACATTACAAATGGCATCTGAAAAGCAAACCTTCCTTCAATATCCATTCCATTTTGATTAACAGATATATTGTCGATATCAGCTTCAAAATATCCTACCCCAAGCTCACCTATTGCTTTGTCAAGCCCTTCATTTACATTGCTGCTTGGTGTAAAATCATTTGTTCCATAAGTTAATGGATTAAGTATACCCATGGAACCTTTAATATCTATTCCTTCTTGTGTTATAATTACAGCATCTAGGGAAATCGGAACATTCTTGTAAGATACATCATAGCTTGAACCTGTGCTGGTTACTTCATAAACAATTCGCACTTTTGTATCTTCATCGCCTATTTTACTTGTTTCTTTAAATTTAAAGCCATCAGTTGCAATTACAGCTTGAACTGATGTTTTTGTCCTTTCATCAACTACATCACACCACAATACACCATCAGTTGCCTCTATTGATGCATCTTGTGGATTTGTGTTTATCATCAATGTTCCATTTGCAAATTTTAGCGCATTATTAATCCTGACAGGATTTTCTACAGTTGCTCCTATTGATGTATATGTACCATTATCATTGTCAATGAATTTGCCATATATAGTTACCTTTTCTTCAGGAGTGTTGTATCCATCATCTTTCATAACTATCGGCAATTCAATTTGATCTACAAGATTTAAAGAATATTTAATATCATTAGATATAACAACAGCACTTGCGAATGTTTTCTTATCATTTTTATTGTTTGTTGCATCTGCAACTGAAACAAATAAATCATATGTACCTACAGGGACTGAATCCGGTACTCCAACACTTATAACTGTATCAGAAACTTTTCTATATGTACCCCAATCAATTGAATATGTTTTATTTCCTTGCACAAGCTTTGCTTCCATTACCTGCCCAATTGCACTTCCAAATGTATCAAAGCCGCTTCCATTTATGAAAACACTTCTGTTTGTATCATCAACATAAAATGGTGTTTTAGGAGTGCAGTCTAGAAATGTTATTTCTGGTAATTCCCCTGCTGAACCTTCCATAATAAGAATTTTTGTGATTCTTTGTGCGGGCATTCCTTCAGCTCTCAACAGCACTGAATAAGCTGAAACTGTAAACTTATCCTGGACTACAGGTTTTATTTTCCACATACTCCTATGATATGTTCCTGCTATAAAACTTTTTATAACTGTTTTTTGATCACCTTCAACTAACTCTAATTCATCTGGAAGCTCAAGATCTATTTGAAGATTTTCTATGTTTTTAGAAGTATCAAAATTATTGTCAATATTAAATTCTGCATTAACATAATCAACTGTATACCCGGTTTTATCACTCTTCATATTAAGCTTGTCAGTACCTTGCAAGCTTATTCTGTAACCAGGATCATCATCCTTAACTGATGCATCTCCTACTCCATAAGCTGTATCTATTGTAGTAGTTTCTCCAGCAACAAGTTCATCTGGCTCCCAATACATAACTGCACAACTATCTTTAACTGCATAATCAACAACAGCATTATCTGGATATAAACCGCTTTCTCCATCGTATGGCTTTCCATCAACAGTTACTTCTATTATATATTTATTAGGATCAATTTGATAATCCCACTTTGTTTGTGAAACATCACCCCATGCAGCAAATTGAAGTTTGTCTGGTTTTGATAAACCATCACCTGAAACAGAACCCATTGCAATAATTTGCGGAGTTATATATTTTTCATAAGCATACCACAATGATGGAATTTCATCTCCAACATATTCTTTTTCTTTATATATAAAACCATCACCTGGCACTGTTAATGAAGGAGAATCAACTGACCCTATTTTTGTATCGAGGAGCATTCTAATTCCTACACTTTTTGATATTGTACTTTTATTGACGATTTCATATGATGCATATACATTTCCAATACTTGATAACTTTGTATTTGTCATTAATGTTAATCTTTGAGTGATTACAATATCTTTAATTGACCACTCACTTATTATGCTGTTTGTATCATAGTCTACATAAGGTTCAGTTGTATAATGTCCTTCTAACCCTAAGAAGCCATAGTCATTTCCATATATATAATCTTCTCCATCTATTCTAACTGATGTGTATGATGTTTCCGGTCCTTCAAATCTATTGCCATAAAGTAAATCCTGATAGTCATCAGAACTTTTATTAGGCAAACCATTAAGTGTTTCTGTAATAAAACGTCCTGTTTGTTTGTCTGATGTAACTCTTAATACATTGTTGTTAATTTGTACAACAGGATATCCCCAGCTGCTTCTCACGTCGCCTATTTTACTTATTTCATCTGCATAAGCAAAAGAAGAAAAACCATATGATAAAATCATTAACAAACATAACATTATGGATATTACTTTTTTTAATAACTTTGACATCTTTTCACCACCTATCTTAAATTTTACAGTGACATCATATTACATATATGATGTCACTGTATTCTAAGTTACTTTGTAAAATTCAAAATGATTATCCTTGTATTTCTTTCTTGATCTTGCACAAACAATGTATATATTCCTTCTTGTGCCGTAAATGTTCCAAGTTTAGAAATATAGCTTCCATTTGTTTTAAAATAAGCATTATCATAGTTTTGACCTTTAGCATATTTAACTGTGTAATTACCGTCAATACCTACAAATTCAGCAAATATTACCCCTGTTGTTGTAAGTTTAATGTCATTTATATCAGTACTATTTAAGTCGATTACATTGTTTTCTACTATGGTTACGGCAGAATCAATATCAAGAACATGCACATATCTTGTTTTCACACTTACATTGCCTGAAGCATCTGTTGATGTGTAAATTACTTCATATGGTGTATCTCCAGTAGGAATGGATGTATTTACATTGCTTAAAACTTTTATTCCGTCTGTAATATCTCCATCTTTATTGTCAAGAGATGTTGCACCTTTATCATAATAATCATCATCAATTCTTAAATAAACATTGTTTCTTCCAGTTATACTTAATACAGGAGCTTCAGTATCTATATTGTTTATTGGTACTATGACATCTCCTACATTACCATATTTATTGCTTACTTCAAAATGGTATATTCCATTTTCATAAACTGTAAATGTTCCTACTTTGTCAGCACCTAAATTTAACAATGCAATTAAATCATCACCATATTTAAGCCTTGCATTTTCTAACACTCCGTCTTTAACTATAAATTTGATGACGACTGAAGAATTCGTAGCACTATCACCATATTCAGTTTCTACGCTAGGCACACTTTTATCTATCCAAGTTACGTTAGCTTTAAGAGTACCTGATTCCTCTTCCCCTTGAACAACTTCTATTTGTCTATAATTGAAATCTTTTGTTCCGTTTGTTTTGAAAATATATGTTGGAGATGCATCTTCTTCGACAACTGTTATATTACCTTCATCATCTGTTTCATTTACATAATCAAATCTTTTGATAGGTCTGTTAGCTGACATCGATACTACAACGTCTCTGTTTGTATAATTTGTAGTGCTGTAATTTAACTGAGTCAATAAATCAGTTCTATCAATTTCTTCAATTACAAGATTGTAATTTAATGTATTTGCTAATGTATCTGTGACAATGAAGTTTTGTCTAAATACTGGTGTAGAATCACCAGTAACTAAAGGTTTATAAGCATAAACATATTTGTAAGCAAAACCTTCTGTTACAGATGGATCTTCAATTATAAATTCGGTGGAATCATTTAATTTTACTGGTCTATCTTCTTCTAAAACGTGCGGGAACAAAAGTTCAACTATAACATTATGTTTAGTTTTATAGCCTTTTAATATTTCTGATCCCTTTTCTCCTGCATCAATTACATCATCATTATCGGAGTCATACCAAACATATTTTTTCACAGTAGGCTCTGGGCACTTTTTATCTATCCAATCTACTGCTGCTACATATTCAATTAAATTGCCATCTAAATCTTTTGCCAAAAAGCTGTATTTCCCATTTTTATCAAATGTGTAATTGTTAACATTGTTATTGTTTAAAACACTTTGTCCTGTCAAAATTGATGTAACATCATATTTTGTTAAAGCTGGTCCTGCAGGATTATAATTTATTGCAGTTGATGAAGTTACGGTTGTAATATTTGGAATACAACTTTCATCAATATAACTTATATCAACAGCGTAATTTAAACTTTGACTATTAGCAAATGTTACATTGAAGCTGTATATAGCGCTTTTTGTTACCACCAAAGAAGCTGCTACTTTGCCATTAATATTTGCTACATTGTTTATCACTCCATACTTATCAGCAATAACAGAACCTTTAGGCATTGTAATTGTTCCTTTTACAGGCCATTTTACTTTTATTTCATTAGAAGGCTTAGGTTGTATAAGTTCTGTGGTTATATCACTTGTTGAGTATGTTGTGCCACTAACTGTAACCTGTTGAGCAAAGAAACTATTTTGGTTATCAACATATACTAATAAATAATCACCATCATCATAAATTTCTGTTTTTCCATTTTCATCAAATATAAACATTGTTCCATCTTTTTGATACAGCTTATATTTTGAGTAATCATTTGCACTAGTTAATGTGATGGTTCTATTTTCTTTAGTGTAGCTTAAATCACTTGCCTTATCTCCTGAGCAGCTTGAAATGATTGTTCCTCCAAGAGAAAAACCATTTATTGATACATTACAGTTGATTGCTCCACCGCTAGTAACAATGCTTTTTGGTATAAATCCTGCTATTTCATTGTCGGAAATTTTAAACATTTTGCTTACATTAATAGCTGTGCTTGAAGTTGTATCATTAAATAAGTCATAGCACTCGACTTTAACTATTTTCTCAATATCATCAGCATTTTTTACTGTTATTCTGATTAAAGCATCGTCTTTTGTACCATCTTCCATGCCATAATATCCACTTGAAGCTTCACCTATTTTTGCTGAAGCACCTTTGATTTCATATAATGAATCAAGCAGTTCTAAGCTTATTTCATTTGACTTGTAAATTTTATTCCATGATATTGCGAAAAAATATATACTGTTGTTAATTATGTTACCTTTTTCTGTTGGAATAAAATCAATACCAGTTATAGCTCCTTGTGTAGTAACCCATGAAATTGGTAATTCATAAGGACTTCTTGACCACTGATATGAAATTTCATCTACATCTGACTTCACATTTACTCCATATATACTTTCACTACTTTTAGATAACCCATTTATTGAAACAAAATGTTCTGGCAAAATCTGAATTATATCTGTTGACATCCCTTTTAAAATTTCGGTTTCATTAGCACTGTTGTAAATTTCTATATTAGTAAGTTTAAAAGTTCCGCCAACTCCATTTGTGTCTGAAAGTTCTATATATGGAATATTAAGAACTGATAAGTTAGTTGTTTCACTTTCTCTTTGGAAACTTAAATCATAAGTTTTAACTACCTTTGTTTGCTCTTTCTCCCATATTAACCTTACTTTATTCGCCTTTTGAACTTCATCAATCATATGAAGTTTATCATCTATGGCTACTAAAACTTGTTTTTCACCAAGGGATTTATCTGTTGCAGTTATATTAAATCTTACATCATTAATGTTTTCATTCAAAACATAAAATGGGCCATAAGATTTTTCTACATATTTTTCAGCTTCATTTTCTGCATAAACTGCCAAATAGTAAGGTTTATAAAGCACTTCTGCCGTAACTGTAGGAATATCTTTTGGTGTAAGATTAATTATCTTATCACCTTCATTAACAGTTAATGGTTCTCCTATTATACTACCGTCACTTTGGATTAAAGAGTCATTTGCACTTTCAACCCATTTGTAATACGCTTTTTCTAAAGATACTATTGGTTCATCGATTTTTATGGATATTGCTGTATCAGTAGCATTATTATAATCAGTTGAAGTCAAATATGTACCGTCTTGTCCTCCAGTCATACTTATGCTAGGTGGTACATTTGATTTCTTAATAACTGTAATGTTATTGTTAAATACTTTGACATTGTTTGATGTTGTGTATCTCAAATGAACTCGTTTTGCTCCTGCTTTTTTAATGAAAGAATCACCTGCGATTTCCATATTGGATAATGATGCCCTAAAATCTGCCTTCATTAAGTTTGAATCATTTGCATCTTCAACAAATTGTGTTCTGATAAACACTTTATCCCCAATATCTGTATCCCAGTTCTCTTTAGCTATTACAGACCCTTCTGAAACAGAATAAATACTTATACTGTCAGTTCCTGCTTCAACATTTTGAAATTCCGTAAAAGCTTTGTCGCATAATTCAATGTGAATATCATTAAGAGCATCTTCATATATAGAATTTTTATTATAAGTTACTTTAAATTCGAGATTTTGACTAACTTGATTATACAAAACGTTGCTAATACCAATAATAGGATTTTCAATATTTACATTTATTTTTTGTAATGTTACATCACCTTTGTTTGAATACAATGCAACAGTTACTGTATATTTTCCGGTTGAACCACTTATGTCTGAAATTGGTATATTATATTGTCCACTGTCATTTTTATTTATAGAGCCTTGCGAAACATATGAATTACTGCTTCCTTCTTTATTAATAAAATACTTAACGCCATTAATACTATTTAAGTATTCATGATTTTTAGTAACATTAAATCCAATTGCTTCACTATGATTTCTAATAGCTCCGTAATGATCTTCTGCAGTTTCTCCAGTGTAGTTTTGTCCTGTACAATCACAACCTCGATCAACAAATACGCCTTCAACTGACTTGCTGTCTACAAGTTTAAAATTTCCACCAGTATTAACACCTGATTCATCAAGGGACATGCTTCCAGTTCTCATAATTGCAGATGTAGTTGTATCATCATCTAACTTTGGTATAATATATAAATATCCGCTTTCGTATTTTGGTTTTAAATAATTTACTAATCCTTCGGATTTCATTTCTACAGGTATTGTTATTGGGTTAGTTTCATTATCAGTGCTGCTTTTAAATGTAACTTGACTCCAAGTTGCATCAGGATTCTCAGTTAATATACTTTCATCATATATATTGTGCCATTTGTAATAAATGACAGCTCCCGACAAATATGAAGGATTAATTTCTGTTTTTAAATACATATTTGTAAGTGCATTTTTAGTATTTGATTTAACGTCATCTTTTGAAATATTAAATAAAGGATTACTGCTGTTTTCTAAAGTAAACTTAACTGGTTCTTTGTTTGATATCATAAACAATGTTTTTTCTGCAGATGTTTTTAAACTAGCTAAATCCCAAACATCAATTTTCACATTGAATAATCCTGTATTTGACGTTGTATTTTCAATAGAAAAACTCTTGCTGTCATCATCTTTGTTTGCAACTATCACTCCTTCTCCTTGATCAAGCAATGATTCAGGTGAATTGGTATTAATAGTTTTGGTAATTTTTGAAAGTCCAAAATAATCTTCAACATTAAATTTATTTGGCGTATCTCCAACATTAATAATTGGTGGTTTTGTATCTATTCTTTTATTGCAAGATACTCCTTTTGAATCAGTTGTAACATTACCAAATGTATCTGTAGCAGTTATAGTTTTTAAAGTAACCTTTACGAAATGCTTTTGCACAGCAATGTTTTCTATCTTAATTCTGAATTTA